>Ga0307507_10000712_pt1 | contig 73108 bp, 74 predicted proteins | sample 7_EM_MG_FD_207223 | JGI IMG/M metagenome (GOLD analysis project Ga0307507, IMG submission 207223) | Populus trichocarpa ectomycorrhiza microbial communities from riparian zone in the Pacific Northwest, United States - 7_EM | ecosystem: Host-associated > Plants > Roots > Unclassified | place... | reverse complement strand
GACCTCCTGGGAAGTCCTCGTGTTGCACCCCTCCTTTTGGCCAGCCTTCTTTTTCTCTCCCTCCTTTTTGCCTGCTTCTCCATCCGCCCAGCCTTCCCGCCCCCCCCCCCCCCCCCCCCCCCCCAGGGGGTATTAGTGTATCATAATGGTCAGAATGTTTTGCGCTTCCATGATACGAGCAGCGAGGGGTTTTGGCCCGTGTTATGCGGTCCTAGTACTGTATCATACTTAAATAACGCTTTACCAGGAACTCGAGTAGCGCAAGGTACCTTACTGGCAGCCCTGCAGGGTCTCATAAAAGTTCTTCTTACGTACCGGTATTATACGGAGGCCAGGAGGAATGATTACCGGTACTTTGGATGTTCAGATGCTATCGATATCATAAAATTTTCTAATGCCTTACCATCTCATTCCCCCCCAAAATAGCCAATTTTGAGCGCTTACAACTTGCCCAAGAGCACATACAATTGATCAAAGATGTGCTATGAGCTTCTACATCTTATGAGGGCTGGTAGCTAGCGATCTGGGTCGTAAATTGTTTGTAAAAGCTCTTTTGTATATACGGGAAACTAGCATAAATTTCAGGATATCTTTTGCCCACTGTCAATACTTCTAATATTGTGCCCGCAAAGTTTCTTGATAGAGCTTACTGACATGGGGTTATAATCCATATGATCCCGAAGGGCTCGGTGGATTTTGACGCTTTTTATCGTAGTGATAAAGTGGGGATTTCTTGATGCGTAGTTGCTCACTTTTTGTGTGAAATGTCAGACTACAGATTCAAACTTTACGCTTGTCTCATAAATGCCCCTGCGGGTAGCGTACAAAGTGGGATAATTGGGCATTGAATTGCCCCCTCCGGGTGTTGTAAGGTCTGTCGTATTTCTCATTCTTTTTATCTGTCTGGGGGGTGGTTCAGGAGGTCTTAGCATGTGGTCTAATTGTTCTTGTTTTTTTAGGCTATGATAAGTATCATACGGGTAAAGCCATTTTAAGAGGCACGTTGGAAAATAATCTACCAATACTAGTAGTGCCCCAAACTCTGAGATAATACCCAAAAGCATTAAGAGGGCCCATCTCGTGATAGTTAGAAAGTTAGGTTTAGCACTGGGTATTTCCTGGACTGCCATGCGTATATCACCTCTCGACATGCCTCGGGCTGCCATTTTAGCCAGGGATCCGGTAAATTTTCGCACAATCGCACATCAAATTTTAGTGGTGGGGTGTACCGGCACAATACGAAAGCATGTCCCGGGCCGCATACAGTATCATCTTAATTCGTGGGTTAAAATTTAGCTAGGAGAAGGATAAGACCCCCTCGGTGTGTGTGACTTCTTTTTAATCCTTTGCCGGGCGGGGTAATGGTTGCCAAGTGCTGCCCCGCCTTTCTTTTGCTCTAGAAAGGCTCTGCCCTCTCCATCCCTTTTCATCGCTGCACCGGCTCTCATCTCTCTACCTTTAACAAACACTCGCCTCGTGGCGGGCAGGGCCCGTGGGCCAGGCAACCCACTTGGCCCGGTCAGCACTCGTGTCAACAGTTACCGCCCAGCGAATGATCACAACAACATCGTCAAAGTGAGAACGACGACACCGCCAAGGAAACATCCGTGTAGAGGTTATCACCGCTGGAACCTCGGGAAAGGCATCAAGATTACGCCAATCCAGGGGTTGGGAAAACGTATCTCATCTATGTAAAGGGTTCCCTGGGCATAGCGAAAATTACTGACGGCTGGTGACATTAGTCCCCTGATTGATAGCCTGTGCGATCAAGCTGAAGAAAAAGATATCGCCGTCGCGAGGCTCTACTGCGATTTCCTTGACCAGCAAGAGCAGACAATCACCAACATGCTGGGCGCTATCCTGAAGCAGATAGTGGGCAGAGGAGAAATCCCGGAGTACGTACGGCGTGCTTTTTGAAAGGGCGGATATCATTTCGCAGTTTACGATGAAAATATGGACTTCGCGCTCGCTAGTCATCAATGCCAATACAAACAACCATAAAGATTTAGAGAACGTTTATCATAGGTGGTGATTCCGGAAACGTGGGTATGAACTTAAACATTCGCTTCATCCAGCCTAAGCCTGACCATATATTTACTAAGAGGGGTGTAGATTTCTTCTTGTTTCCCTCAATATCGATGCAATCTTGGGAGATAGGGAGACTATCGAAGGAGCGGAATTTTTAGAGGATGGATAATCAAGAAATCAAGACTCGGAATGGAGGTACTGATGTGGGTATCTCGCTCGGAACGACCATTACAGGTCGATGAACTGTGTCATGCCTAATTAGCCCACGCTTGTTACGGTTGAAGCGTCCTCATCCACCGTCCGGCTTGTTCACTTTACTCTGCAAGAGCATCGATCCTGGAATTAACCATAATAACAACGTGTTCCGTAGCCCTCACTCGATGATTGCAGAGATCTGCTTGACCTACCTCAACTTTCAACGGATCAAGAACCTTTCGCCCACTCTTGATCGGGCCCGGAAACAACCCCCTTAGTCGAATATGCTTCCTGTTATTAAGCAGCACATGTTAGAAGAGATATCATAGAGAATGTGAAATCGCTTCGACGCTGGAACTTCTCGATGGATTCGATACATCCTTGAGACTTCTCCTACTACACAAAGAACCCTAGCCAGACCAGCTATTTAGTTGGTGTCATAGGTTTAAGAGTTCACACGCCTCTACGGTAGCGCATTACTTAGAGTTACGCCGACAGTTGTTGCTTTTTTAGAGGTGAAGGAGTGGGATTCCAACGCAGCTGTTTTGGATGGTCATACTCCAATTGCATGGGCTAGAAAAGATACTGTTGGAACGGGACAACGCGGGCCTCAGCATAGTCGACACCTCTGGCCGGGCGGCACTTTCATGAGTTGCCGAGAGAACGGGCATATCCCATATGCCTAGAGAACCACCGCCAGCAAAGATAGCGGTCGATTGCTGTTTCGCCACCACACCTTCTATCCATCCATCTCTTTTATTTTTTGCTAGTATACATATACTGTCATTTTCCGTCTTTTCACACTTTCATTCTTTTTCTATCCTCCGTCGCCGCCCTCTCTTTTATATACACATCCATTTAACTATTTCTACATATATATAACGTCTTTTTTCTCTCACTACCACAGACCCTTTTCTCTTTTTATATTTCTATAATTTTTTCACCAAGCTATTACGTAGAACATCTTTTACTAGCCGAGTAGTCTGAATACCTCAAACAATTTTACCCAATTTGGGAGCCCCAGGTTCCGATATCCTATCAGAAGAATGTAGTATTAATCGTTTAGCTAAAGCGTACCATCGAACCATTAAATAGTGTAGTTAGTTTGGGTGTGCTACTGCTGCGGTAATGCACTCACTCGCTCCCATTCCCAGAATCGCACACTCTCCGCCCCGATCCCCATCAACGAAAGCCCTACTCTCCCTTCCTTTCATTCTCTATTTTCCTCCTCTAATGCCAATTATATCATCCATCCACCGCACCAATACTCTCGTACCCCAAAGGTAAGTGAAAGCTTTATACTACTCCATCAGAATCCAGCAAATATCGCCAAAATTACTCTATAATTATTATCCGACACGAAGGATTCAACGTGATATCATACTTCTAAAAAAAAAAAACCCCTCGGGGTATCGCTCTCTGAAGCACAAGCGAAGTTTTTCCTAATATCTACAATCTCCTTGGCGATAGCTTTTACGATGGTTACCCATATTATCACTCGTCGTGGCCACTCCACTGATTATTGACCGGGTTTTGTTCTCCGGCTGTTGTGCGCTCTGGGTAGAAAGAGGCAATAACTTAGTACGTAGGAGCGGAATTGTAGCCTTTGCGATTCGAAATATTGTTAACTTGAACTTGGGGGTGGTATGCATGGGGCCTTAAGTCTATTTATTAATTTACATATACTTCTTTCTAGCGGATGGATGTAATATCTATGCTATCTTACTAGCCAGCTAGTTGTGCTAACTCCAGCGGCGTTTGAGCACCGTATTTGCCATCCTCCGGCGAATAGGAAAGAAGAATGGTATATTGATAGTATCTTGTCGTATGTAACTGAGGCTGCTCTGTGTCCGGAGGGATTGCGGGTAGGGGGAGCAGGAATATCTGCGTCCAGACGAGCGGGGGGGAGGGGAATATTGTTTTGAGCCAAAGGTGGAGATGGGAGCTTGGAGGGGTTGTTATTGTTGTTGTGTATTCCTGGGGTGAACGGCAACGAGTTGTTGGATGTGTGGGTGGTGGTAAGTGCGGTGGGTATAGTATGATAAGTGCCAGCTACTCCACTAGAGTTAGGAGGCCATAGAGTGGGTATTAGGGCGGGATATATCCCCAAGCTAATATTCAAATGTTTGAATAGCAATACTATCCTAGCATCCAGAATTTGCCTAGTTCGCCTCCAAACCCTCACCAAGGATGTCCAGTTCTCCCACCTATTCGAGAGATTTTTCTCTCTTTTTTTCTTTCTAGTCCTCCTACCCTACACAACCGATCGCTCAACGATAACTCACAATAGTGAGAGGGAGAAATTGGATTAAACTCCTAGGCTCCTCGCCTCCCGCTTACAGATATTTGTATTCGGAATTTGAGCGAGGATATTTGCGTTTCTCAGCCGAACTCAAGTAGTGGAGGAGCGGAACGGGCAGGACCGTGGGAGAAGCCCAAGGGCGGTACTGAAGCTAGGAGGTGATGGCAGAACACAAATATTATACATACTTGGGCACTATGGCGCTATCGATGAAGTGTGGGAGTCTTTACTATACATATATTCCCTCCTCCTCCTCTCCCGGGGGATTTCGCAGAGAATGTTTTCTACACTACTTTCCTTTTCCCTTTGTTTTTGTGTTGGAATTTCACGGAAAAGCAGAGGCTCCGATGCTAATCAGGTTACAAGCAAGCACGGTTATTATTACTATTATTATTATTATCATTATTCTCTCGTAAAGGTCGCCTTACCCAGTTCAGCTCTTTTTTTTTTCCTTCTTACTACGCGCGCCTCCAAATATTGTTACATCGATAGATCCTCCGTAACTGTTGACAGGGAATGAAGATCTGCCGTAGGGTGGCTGCTGTATGAAATGATTACAAGCATCCCAGGCGCTCTGTGGGCACGGAGGTGGTATCTCAAGGCGCAGAGCAAGAGGGTATCCCCTTTGGATAGAGGCAGCAGTCCAAGATGATGCCAGACCCCGTAGAGCCACCAGTTATCAGTAACCCCCGCCAGTCATACGTGTAGGGCCCCGTAGTCCCCGCCCATCCCCTGGAGGAAGTTAGTATATAAAGCAATTCGAGACGCCTGCAGGGCCCCGTAGCTGAGGTCCCCGCCCGTCCCGGGCACCTCCCGGCCGGGGACTGACATGTAGGCACTTATGCCTATTGGTCCCTGGCGGGAGGCGGATTTATAGAGTAGGATTACCCCAATATAAGGAAACGGCTTCGAGAACCAGGGATTGTGGTTGGTGTGTATAATGGTACAAGGGATCAGTTGGTTAGGGGAGGTATGTTAAATACAAACTTCAACAAGCGTACAGCCAGGAAGTTCCTGTGCAGACCAGCACTCCTAGGGGGAATAAAGATGTTAAAAGGTCAACCAGTGCTGGGAATTGGCTGTCCATCCGCTATATATTTTACCCCCACCATGCCTACCTGCCCCTGCCGCGCCTGAAGGCACCTTAAGTATTAATAAATCTATAATAGAAGGGTGCTACAAGTCACATATCTGACTTGTCACAAATTTAATCTCATTTAAGGAATTGTGTCCAACCATCAATTAAATCGAGTGTCAAGTCACCAGTTTTATCACAATCTCCAAAACGACACGCTGTTCGAGTGATTATTCATGAACTAGTACTGGATATCTATCAATCGCCATATTATAAAACCTCTTTCCTGTTAAAAACAAAGGAGGGGAGGGAGGCGGAAGCCCGGCATGCACGGTTTTCGAACGGGGGGGTAAAATAACCTAATATCTGAGATTCACACTGTAACTTAGTGATTACTAAGCCGATGGAAGACGAATCGCGATGCTGCTGTACCTGAAAGCCTGTGGGGGTGAAATGATATGCGAAGGATTCATTGTTCTACCGGTAGATGTGGTTGTACTATATGCCTTGTGGGGGGATCATTACGGCTTATGTGGCTAGTAGTGGTGAGGTGGTATTCCCGGGGCCGGTTCCGGGAGGGTTTTTGTGTTCTCTGTGGATGGAGTTACACACCGAGAGAGTAATTTACATTCTGCCGTTAGTGCGATGCTCATTTGTGTGGGGGCAGGGTGGGTTTTTGTAGGATTTAGTTGGAATGAGTATTGGAGAGATACTAGCTTAGGAGTGAGAGTTAGTTGGCTGTGCCCAATTTCCAGCCGGGTCAGATTTTCTAGGGTCACGAACTAGGATCGGTCTTTAGAGGGGACACAAAGCCCCATAGAATAGATCGAACCATTTTCTAGTGCTGGATAAGCCATTGCATACGCCTCCTCGAACTTACGAGCACAAATATATGCTAATACCACGCAAAAAGCCCCCCTTTGTAATAGTACTCTGCTGTATAATTTCTGCGTAACTCCACCCCTTATCGCGATCTCCCTTCGAAATCGCCCGACGTCACACCCACTCAGTCTTACTACCATGCTATGCCCCTATTTCCCTAGATTAATATAGGGTCTGTTCGACCCTCTCTGGCAAGGCGTTTAAGTTCTTGAGTCTTTCTCCTTTCATATTCTAGTGGTATCATCGGCACTTAGTCCATATGCGAGTGATCCTGTGTGACCGCTCCGTGACAAGGCCGTCGTTAGTAGATCTGCAAAGATTATTACCCCCTTTGCTAACTCCGCAGGTAGATGCACCTCTTAGGGCTTCTTAGAGTTCCGGCATCTGCTAGCTGGACGTCGGTCCTATCCCAGAAAACCTCTGAGATGGCCACAGAGAGAGGAGGGCGCACGCTTTCAGACTGACCAATCCCTACAGGAATTCGCAAAACTTGCCCCACAGGATGCCATGAGATGCCCGTACCCCACGCAGCGCATGCGATGCGAGACTGCCTTGCAGAGAAACCTGTAAGACCGTGCCACCGAATTCTTGCAGAAGCTGAGTAGATGAGCTATATAGCCTGGGCACTATCCTCCGACAGGGCCTATCGGCTTTATTACTGGTTGGTGATATTATGCGAGTCTACAAGCCTTAATATAAGTCCCAGAAGAGAGGAGGGTAGCAACGAGGAGAAATGTGCTCAAATTTGCCTTTGGATCACTGAATCCGCCAAGGGTTAGCCTGAAATTCAGCTTCAAAAAAGGAGCCTATTTCCAGGGTAAATGCAAATAATTAGCTCCACTCTAGTGGTGATGCCCTTCGGGTGTGCAGACCAACGAGGTTTTTGTGGAGATAAATATGACTAGTAACTGCTCACTTCGCCCCATGGTTTTCGGACACAACTGATAGAGTATTTCGATCCATGGAAGCAACGGGTCATACCTCTTTCAAGCCTTGAAAAGTGGGCTAAGTGGAAGCTATTCCCCCGTCCAGGTGCTGTTCGACGGCATGATGTTCTCTGGAGAGCCATACTGCGACATGATGATGTGTTCCCCCCCGTCAAGACATGAGCTGGTAGCTCACAGCAGCAAAAGAGACTTGGCAGCACCATTCAGTTGTTCCAGGGCGTATGCGTGAGTACTGATGGAGTGCATCAGAGGGCTCTTTCCCATTGATAAATAACCAATCTCCTACTCTCCGTCAGACATTGCGCACTTGTGTCGGCCCTTACTCGATTGCTTCTTAATCGCCTATCAAAAGCTCAGAGACTCATACCTCCACTAGAAGGATCCACGGCTTGCCCGGGAGTGTCTCAGAAAGTAAATTTTCTAGCGTCCGGACATCCAACATGTTTTACATTCTCTATTATGTAATAACTACTGTTATCGCGGGTATCTTGATAATCCGAAAAGTCGACCCGGCTGAACCGTGTAGCCACGATGTGACATGTAGGATCTTAGCGCTTTCTGATAACTATCAATTCCGTCAAGTGAAACCTCCTGTCTGCGCTGAGTACGGCACTGTGCGGTAAAGTAACTTGCGACTTGGGCCATTTATGTCGACGCGCATATTCTCAGCGGGATGCTCCCATTCTCATAAATAATAAAAGCTACGGGGCATAATGAAATACTCGAACTGAGCCTGCTCCATAGCTAGCATAAACAAGAGACATACCAAAGACAATCCCTAACCCAAACACGCAATCCCGTGAAGCCCTAGACGATTCGGAGCGGGAGGATAGAGGTAGAGAAGGCAAGGGCAACTCAAATAAATTCCAAGCTACAAAACGAGTAAGAGCGTCCGGCGAGTAGATCCAGAACCACCGGATCAATCCCCCCCCCCCCCCAGAGGGACTTCGGGTCACACGATATACCCGAAGCATGACGCAAGGTATGTATTGTAACTTAAAACCTCCTCCTAACCTTTTTGTCAGACAAAACGGCAGATGGGCTTTACCTGCGCTAGAGGTAAAGAAGGAAAGAAAGAGAAGTAAGACATGTCAAAGCACGCCACCTCGTAGCTTGACTTTAGAAACCTTACTTACCAGCACCCCCCACCTTAAATCCGCAATGCCCTTCGGTATATTTACGCCTTTAGGATTGCTTGTCCCGGGTGTTGTCTCGCGCGGCCTTCTCTAACCAGAAAAAAAAGAGATACCGGTACCCAGACAGGCTGGTGTATGGTAGCTCGTAACCATATTTTTCTTTTACCTACCGTGAAGTTTTGCTCCACAGATCTGTGAGCCACTCCTTAAGGTAGTAGGACGAGAAGCTCAGGCGGAAAAATGATGCAGCTGGTGGCAGGGAAGGATGGAGTGACGGGATATGATGCTGTGCCTAGAACCGGTAAGGCAAGGAAAGAGGTTGTATCAACCATACAATTCGAGTCGCAGGAAACCTGTGTAAGTATGCGGCATCTATCAGAGGCAAGTTTCCTTCTCATGAAGGGAGGTAACCCACCCATCACGTCGGACGACCCATGATCCATGCATCGGTGATCTTCGGATTAACTACGATATCCTTGAGATCAGATTGCTTGCCCTCCCCATCTGGGGGTGAAACATCGGTTAGGGCTCGTGCTGCTGATAATTATGCATCAGGACGAAACGGGCTCGTTCTCTTGGTCAAGTCAAGTCGGGGCTCCTTAAAGCATGCAGATAACTGCCCGCTGGCTACATCCCAGGTATGAAATGTAATCAAGCACACCATTGGTGAGGATCGAAGGATGACTAAAGATATAGACTGCACGGGTATAGATGTTAGCGGTGGGGCGGGTAGGGGGTTCAATATGTCAAGGCTTCTTACCCTTCCCATCATTTCTACCAAGCCAAACATTGTGCAAAGCACTTAAAACGCGTGCCTAGGTAGGCCCCATGCTCAGCTCTAAACCGAGTTTTTCCAACTACTTTAGAACAGAAAAGAAGCCAAATGCTTTGATTAATCATGTTACACACTGTTGGCACGTCTGTGGAATTTGTATAGTACCTTCTTCCTACAACCCTCTCACTAGACCAGTATTTATTTGTTGGGCGTTGAATTTGAAAATCGAACGCCTTGGTCTTCAGAAAATGTTTTGTCCATTTATGACCTCTCACCCTTCACAAGTGGGGGCGTTACAAAATGCATCCTTGGTACACGTTTTAAGTGCTCCGCACCACAATTTTTACCATGCCTGTACTGGCATCTACGCCCGAGCGCCTTTCCTCCCATCTCAATTACTGCCAGGAAGACGGACCCAGCGCTGCACAGAATACTAGCCTTGCCAAATCAACCATCGTGGGCGTCAAGAGTATATGTCCTTACAATGTTTGTTGCTAAACCACATGATTCCCAAGGGAGTATAACCCCCCCTTCACCCCTTCGCCCCTTCGCTTTCCCGGACTATTGCTTTCCTGCAATCCAATTCATCGCAGACGGATTCAGTACTATAGAAAGTTGAGATTGCAGCCAACGACCCTTAGTGGGATGGCTCCATTGCCGTTTCCTGCCAAACCCTTGGCACTATCTCAAGGCCGCCTGTAAAACAACATGTTTCGATGAACTACAGCGACGAGGTTGAAAGCAGGTTGTCAGATCCCGCTGGAAACATCTCCAGGCACTAGTGAGTTGAATGCTTAATTTCCGGAGCCTGAATGATGTGTCTCAAAGGCTTCAAAGAGCTCCCCCCTCTCCAAGCTTCTAGATAGTTGTGTAGTGTAGTATGGCACCCACCACAAATTTAACCCCCGGATTTTCCATCCAATTCTCCGAAAATGACACAATGCAATATAAAGCTGACATCTGTCCGTCGCGGAGTAGTGTGGCGGTCGTTGGTGGTTTGTCCACGTCCTTACTCATACCTACACACCTACACACCGGTACTCACATTCGCTCACTTACTCTGTATTACCATTTCCCCACCGCACGAGACAATTTTGTACAAAGTACAACAAAAGTTCAAATAAATAATCACCCACATCGACAAACATGTCACTCGAAAGATGTCCTAACGAGATACTTTTCATGGTAGCCTCTTACCTAAACCCAGAAGATATGAGCTCCTTCCTCCAGGCAAACCGCCGACTGGCAAACCTGCTGACCGCAGATTTCGCCAAGATCCTGTCGGCGCGGAGATACCCCAATCGAGACAAACGCTTGCGCAAACAATACAAGTTAAAAAGGCGTATGGCGGCTGGCTGGGTAAGGAAACAGAAGGCGGCGTGTGCTGGCGGTAGGAGCTGCGTGAAAGGAAGGGGAAGAGTGGGGAGAGGAGCCTGCGGTAGTATGCCGGGGGGCGGAGAAGGAGGAGAGCCTTCAATGAGCTCTAGCTCCGCTGTACTCCTACCCAACAAAGCGCCGGCCACCGTCAATAGCGCTCATAGCCCCGGTAGCTCCCGGCCCGTTAATAGAGGCGTGTACTCCGGCGTAAATAAGCCTTTACCTAAAGTAAGGTGGCGGACCGGCATCAGGCACTTTGATCAAGTCGACTAGAGGCTCGCCAGAGATGCGATACGGGATATTGAACCGGTTGGCTTTAGCGTAGTTAATGTTGAATCACACTCCTTTTAGTATCATATCTGTTCCAGTTTTACCCTTAACTTTATCGGTTTTTCTCTTTTCCCTGGAGTGATGCTGTGTGCTGCCTTGGTCATGCCAAAAGGGCCTTTGAGCCCATCATACGTAGGGCGTCCGGTGTAGAGATAGGATTCAAGTAGATGTCAAACTATACCAGTAGCAGGGGTGGGGTACAGACGAAGAAGGGTCCAAACTGACATACCTCTTACCATTAGTCTCGAGCTTGCAAAAATATAGCAACATGTTACCATCAGTTCCAGCACAAGGGATTTCCTATAGCAGGAAGTAATTCTACGCCTTCAATGTAGGAAATGAAAAAAAAGAAAGAGGATGAAAAAAAAGCCTAGAGCTTTGGCTTTGCTCGTATAATAGTACTGCACCAAATCTCACCTTTATCGCGAGTACTATAATCAGGGCTCCCCCTGTTTTGCGACACAATAGTACTCGTATCATACGAGAGCCAGGAATAAAATGATACCTCGATGCATAGCTAGAATGTCAGCAGCAGTGGGACACCTGAGAAACATGACTCTGATGGGATCTCTAATTCAATACACCAATCAAAAAAAAGAAAAGGAAAAAGAAAAAGAAACCTTCCGGTTGTGGCGTACCACTAATTTTGGAGAAGATCAACATGAACACCCCTGCTCTGTACCACCTTTCATGCCTCGCCTTGACTTGAAGGAACCTTGAACAGAACAAAACCTAGAAAAATCAGAAAGCACAAGAGCCCCTGTGGCAGTTCACGGGATAGTCAGAGACGTTATTGCCCTCATATCGCTGCAAGAAATATGAATGAACTATCACACAACATACTTATACGAGTATATTATTGCGATCTGCGAAAATCTTCGTAAAAAAAATTGAGCTTGAGGGAAAAAAAACCGCACGCCCCGAATATTCTCAATCGGTTCCGGAACGCTAACCTATTGGTTTCCTCAGCGAAACGAGGGTTTGATAGCCCAGAAGTTTCCCAAAGGGGGCTCTAATTTTCTTTTTGGCATGCCTCAAGGCATCCCGAGATGAAATTTGTTTTTTTCTTCTCAAACTCAGTTTTTTTGTGAAGATTTTCGCAAGCCATAGCAATACAGTGGCTGCCAGGGCCACTAGAGTTTGCATAACGTCCCGACCCAGCCAGGTCCAAGTGGGCCTGTACCATACTGGCACTGTACCACTTCGACTTCGACCACTGCGACGCGCTACCATGAATCTGCAGGAATGGTACTGTACGAGCACAGTGCTCTGTCAAGTAGCTTACCACCACCAGCGCTATACGAGCATTGATGCCTGTGTTTCCCTTCAAGAGCGAAAGAACGGCCGCTTTCTCAAGGAAACATCCAGGCCTCCAAGGCCCCCGAGCAGCCCCGCAACGTTGGGACGTGCTAAGTTACTCGAGCATGTTGTGGGGGTTCATGGAGGCTTCAAGTTAGACACTGTGGATACTCACGCGTACCCTGTGTTTGCTCCCCCTACCTACTAACTAACGAACATACCCTACTAGCCTCAGCAGTCCCTTTAGAAAGGAGGTGGATCCATGGAGAGGTATTTCCAACGCTCCTCCTATCGTACTCGTGAGATAGGCCTGAGGATCGATATCGCTGTATAATATGTGCCGCGGGTAGCGTGGGATGTGATAGTGAAGCACTGCAAGTTACCAGACAATGTTGCGGTTTACGAAAATCTTCATAGAAAAAACTAAGCCTGAGAAAGAGAAATAGGATCTCGGGGTGGGAAAACCAACTTGTTGGTTTTTGAGAATATTCAAAAGGTGCGACTTTTTTCTCTCAGGCTCGATTTCCTTTTTTTCTACGGAGGTTCCCGCAAACTGCAATGTCATGGGCCGTATTTTTTAAAAAAATGGTCTTGTTAAAACATGAAAAGAGTGGGGTGAAGGTGAAGATAATAAAAAACACAACGATTTCAGAACAAAAGTTCAACCCAGAAACAATCGCCCGTGACACTTTTTTCCCAGGGATATGTACTGTGCAGTATGGTATTTATACTACCAGTGCTGTGAAATAGCACAGCACTCATGCCGTGCAAAGGGGCAAGTCACATAACAAAAGATAAACGATAATTAACCCCCTCTAGCAGACCACCCCGGCTGGAGGAAAAAGAAAAAGTAAATAAAAAAAACGGCATTCTAGAACCCGGTGATTCCCCGGCCAATTTCAATATTGGCTAAAAATAAAAATAAAAAAACCCCTCAGAAGAGAGAGATGAACACAATATCCAACACATCTATAGAAACTAGCAAGGGGTGGATATATATGCGATTTATGCGGCGGTTGGAGATTGTATCTCACGACCTAAACAATGCGATCATCAGGGATAGGTGATATGTTAGCAGAAGAGAAATATAAAACCTGCTTGAATCTAGGGATACCCACATCTACCCATCGTACCATATGCAAGGTAGCGTTATATAAATCAAAGAGAGCAAAAAAAAACCCTCATCCTTCCGCTTGCGAACGTACCTTCACATTATCCTAATTTTTCCGCTCTATGCAAGCGAGATGCCCACGGAGCGGAGTCCACTACCTTACAAGGGGAAAACCTATTATACCAGTCAACCTCGGACCCTCCCTATAGAATACCAGCAAGGTTTTTTTATACAAGTACCAGCAAAAAACACAAGGTTTCGCCCACAGCCAAGAAAATAATACTTCAACTTCCAAGCAAGAAAACACAATCACAAAAAATGATAAAAAATCTAAATATTTCTTTAAAATACACCAGAAATACTGGTAAATTATTAGAAAGTTTTCTGACCCCAAAGGGCAACTGTGCAGATGGCCTGGGTCGCTTAAAAATTACCCTTTTAGGAAAATGCGAGGGTAGACATACTGCCAAGATGATGCCTATTACCTTGTTTGGCGCCATGGGTGAAACATTGCACTTTCGCTGGTATAAAAAAACTTTGCTATAGAATAGGTTTTTCCTTTTTCGTTCTGTTCACAGGTTATGATACTGCGCTACGTCTGCGGTATTAGCCGTGCCAAGGCTGTGGCTCAGCCACAACCCTCGATTGCTTGCTTGCTCGCAATCTTCGGGCACCTCTTCGAGGTGCCTCACAGCTCAACGACAGATTCGGCTCAACGACAGATTCATTTTGGGTGTCGGGTACCGGTATGGCCATGCCCTTGTTACCTTGGTCCCGTGGTACAGTAGGGGGTGGGGTATCAGAAGGGGGGACAACTTGTAGGCAGACCCAGTGGGACCTTCCAACACCCCCCTCCGGCCCCGACGTTGGGACGGTACGTCGCCTGCTGCCACCTATGTAGTTGCTTGCACCAGGCAAAAAGGTGGTCATTGGCGGCCTCTCCGTAACACCGTATACGTCGCGGCCGTCCGTCCGACCGGATGCTGTTCGCAGGATATATGAGAGGAGCACACGTAGTGGGACTGGTTGAGTGGCTCAGGGGCGCGTGTTGTACGGTTACCTGCAATAGCTGTCCAGCGTTTCCGCTCATGAATAAGCCCGCGATTGGAGCCCACTCTTGACCATGAGGGGATAATATTGAAGCTCTCATATCCCAGGAGTTGATATGGACCTAACACTATGGTACAGAAGTACCGCTTTAGAAATTCCCCACCCAGGAAGATATCGGTAGCGGGTGCTTGGAGATGAGATCATCCAGAGGGTGATGACGCTAATCCAATGGTTTGCCATTTCCTCAGAGCGCCCCCGTGTTTTTTTTGATCCACCCGAGCAAACCCCAGCAATGCAAGAACCTTCAGCTCCCATCTAGCTATCCTCACCTCCCCGCCATCACAATCAGGTATGATATTGCTCGGGCATGCGCGCTCGATTGAGGTCCACTATCTAATTGGCTATCAAAACACTGGCTTCGAAATGGTCTAATTGACTTGAGGAGACGCTGCCGGCTGGTTTGAACCAAGGATTCTTCACCCGATTTCACGCATGCCAGCAATGACCTTCGAGTCATGCCTTCCCATCAACGGCAGTTCTCCACCTGCCGCCCTGGGGCAACGGCAGCTTCTCCTAGTTTCTCCAAGGAAACACCTGGACAATATCACGAAAAGCCATCATCGAGGGGGCAGCAGCCATACACACCACGATGCAATGTGGCAGAACTTCCAGAAGCTGCTGGGGGGTATTAAATTTTGCAGGCCCCTCGTATCACCCAAAACAGCTTCGGAAGCTATGACCGCATTCTTTAGGCTGCTTGCCTTTGGTCATAATGTTTCTGGTTTAGGCTCTCCGAGGCCCCGACGTGGATCACATCGAAAGTCCATAACTATGACAATGGCATCCAATAAAAAAACTATCACACTTCACACAACAGCCAGCCAGTCCAACCAACGAGGACCACCCCAGACTTGTTGGACAAGACGATGGTTGGTCACGCTGAACCCCCGACCCTTGGAAACAGTGCTTTAGAGCAGAAATCATAAAGTTTGTTCTTCAATAGCACAAGTTGCGTCCGACGAAAAACTGGACGCCCATCAGGATTTACAGTAGCTGCTGAGGTTTTCAGGACAAAGAAAAAGAGCCGAACCTCTGAAGCCTTTATGGTATAATCCTACTAGAAGATTCCGATGAAGAGATTGAAAAACTGGATTTGCTCTTGGTTCGTTTGTTTTTCTAGATACCTATCAGCGTTGATAGACGAGAAATGCATACAGCGGGCTTTGGCTGGGTCGTTCGTTTATATCCGGCTGGGATTTTACGACACAAAAGGCTTAAAAGTGAGTGGAGAGACATGCATTGCATGATGGCCAGCCCATTTCGAAGAGTGGACGGAGAAGCGCAGGGTTGGGGTATGTTTTCTCGTGTTCGAACTCTAGTCCTTACAGTTAAACAAGAAGCGGCGGCACATAATGTCGCGTACAAAGCTTCGTCACCACCTGCCCGCCTGCGTCCCTATTCTTCCAGATCTACGGCAGCTACTAGTTGAATAAGGCCCTCACCCGCGAAGATTATTGTAATCTTCAGGGCATCAATTGCGGAGCCTATTGCATATCATTGCGGTGAGGGATCCAGCACTTTATGGAACAGAGTCGCATTTAGGCCACAACTGAATGAGACTTATTGTGATGCCCTGGAAGCAGTATGTTTTTCGGACGGGAGCAGGCGACTTACTGAACTGCCGCCAAGTAGGCCGTCTGACATCGGCCACCAGCTTGGGCGTTTGCCGCGTCCAGTTAGAAAAAAGGGAATGGAACACACACCGAGACCATTGCTCGAGTACAGTAGGTTCGTGCAGGGAACTAGGATCCCTAATCACAGCATTACATTATCGGCGACCTGCCTTCCCGCTCACATACCGGAGGATAATGGGAAAGACAAGTCTTTTTTATTAATACCATAGTTCACGTTTAAATGGAATAAATTACATGCACGTACCGACACCATCGATGATAGATGTGGGAAAAGTAAAAACCACATTTGTCTCATCGGGACCTGTCCAACACCAGAGGCCAGAAATAGTGCACTGCATTGTCTCGATGCTAGCTGTCGGTAGCCAAAGGCCCGCCCACAACTTACCGGGTGACTTTATATTTTTTTTCTGGTACTCGTAACAGGCAAGATGTACCTAAAAACAGGGATTCGCAAAATATATGGCAAAAAAATCAGTGCGTATCTGAGCGCCCGTACAAATTCACCACCCCTGTTTTGGATACTCTTGCCTCTTACGAGTACGATCTGAGATGAAAACATTTACCATATTTGAAATTTGTCTTAGGAGAGCTTGGCATTTGGGGAAACCTAGAGTTGGAACGAGGATGAAAGAAGATAAAAAATAAAAATGAATAAAAGCCTGAAGATTCTTCTGAGCCGAGCAACAGCAGAATGAAAGGGATCAGTCTTCTCTTGATGGGGGCTCAGTAGTGATGCTGTCCTCGTATTGAAGACTTGAACACCGGTTTACTACATTCTGCAAACCCGAGCCACTTACCGCAGGTCGTAAGCCAAAAGGAATCTGGCTCTGCATGAAAAGTCGATGTTCTTAAGGGGGATATAAAAGGCAGAACGACGGAAGCACTGGGTAAATAATACGAGTGGCGGTCACACTGTCTGCGTATACTGTGCATAGCCGCTGCTGTTTCCCCATACAAAAGCACTGGGACTCTACTCCACTAATAACCTAACTGTCAATTATGACCCGGGGAGCCAAAGAGTGAGAGAGTCTAACTTGGTCTACTACCGTATCCAAGAAGAAAAGCACTCCGCCCCATACCCAGTATTAATAGGCAGCCAATAGCTTCCTCATTTGGACTTCAAGATCCGGCTATCATATCAGCCAGAGGCCAATGCACCATAAGAGCAGAGTTCCACCATACGTAGAGGCTAGGGTGCAGACAGCATAAGATCATACTTGTACCATCATCCCCCAGGCATATGGTAAAGGGCAGTTCTAACCTAGGCTGGACGGGAATCGACATATAGTCTAACGGTTGGGTTGATTCAATTAGCACTTACGAAAGTTTCAAGAGGACGATGCAAAACAGGAAGTTTCAATCAGTATCAATAGACGAATGTCAGAGTCCGGATGTGACTGTGGGACAAGGTTTCATAACTTGGGTGGTTGTGAACTACTTGTATTTGGCAATGAGCATCCGAAAATACGGCTATTGTTACACAACCACCCCACCAGCGAAAAAACCTGTCTCATTTTCAGATACTTTATGCCAGATATCATACAAGTATTCTATCGTTCTCGCTAAACCATCCCCAATTGACGAGAAGGGTTTTCCGGAGATTGGCTTAGGAGAAGCAAGCTAATCTGTCAACTGCGATTTCTTTGCCCCGCGGGTATCCCGAGAATTTTGGCCAACCCCCAAACAGTCAGGAGTCCCAGAACTCAACCAAACTGAGGGCCCTATCAACAATACCGTATATTAATAAGATTTACCAATAAGAGAGCCTTAGGAGCTCAACCGGTTTGACTTACGCCTTACTCTAAAAAGTTGGAGTACCTCCTCCGAAGCCCTAGAGGGCAATGAGAAAACCTCTACGGCAACCCATGCCCGCCTTCATGACATGGCGCTTCTGAGGTAGGGTTCAAGGAGGCAAAAGCAAAAATTGCGGCTTATTCGGCAGGTCTCGCCGCCAGGGCAGCGCCGGCTTGCGATGGCCTTCCCGCTGCCAATCACATCGGTGACTGCGGGTTTGTTCCGGTGTAGGGTTCCCTGGTATTTGGTGCATACGTCCCTTTCTCTTTTTTTCTCTTTTATTTTTCATTCCTTTTATCAAGTTATAACATGCACGATACTATACCCATCTGTCCGGGCATCACTAGGACGAGAGTCGGCTCGTTCACTTCACTGTCGTACCGAGGTAATTAAGAAGTTTCAAGTCCCTCTCACGATCTATGAATAGCAAACCCTTGAGCCTCTTTGATTGTGACGCGGAGAATATTCAAGTCTATGACACTCCCAAGATACTTGGGGCAAATTAAAGATTGGGACGGAGTGACATTGATATCTATGTTGCAACCACGTCTTTTGTTTGTCACACCGTCCCAACCATTAACTTGCGCCTAAGTAGTTAGTTGACTAAAGAGAAAATAAGGCCATCCCGTGATGCGCGCACTGTCGAGTACATCTATCGTACACCTACCACAGAGCTCTGGTAGCCATACACCTGCCGAAGGCGCAGAGCACTGCTGCTGTTATGTACGTTTCTCATATCCTGGCACATAGGTAGACACCCACCTCCACATCTGAGGCCTTGCTGCGGGTGTCGTATACCCGAGCACTAGTAATTTTCGTGACGTCCGCCAGCTGACAACACATCGGGTATCTGTCTGCAGCACCAGCGGCTGAAGGGAATGAGTGTGTTAGTTAGCCAGCGGGGGGAAAAGGTCTCATGCCGAAGTCATCAGATTTTTCGAAGATAAAAAACAAACATTTCTTCTCGGTGCATAATACTGTGATCGAAAGCTCAAAGGGAGGGTAGAGGCTATTATTAGGGTCAACAGATCCCGAGCAAAAAGGTGGCTCAGGGTTTGGGGGTATCGGGTATGAAGTACCCGAACACGGGGGTCAAAAGTTTGTATGGCAAATTACCTGTGCACATCTAATCGCCATGCTCAAATATCCAGGTACTTCACGCCGGACACTTGTACAGCTAAATGTTTATCGATCGTGCCAGGATGCCAGAATCTGATGGACGCCAAATGCGGTTAACGGCAGCGAAAGACAACCTTGACCCGCAGTACCTGTCCTTTTACCAGCAGTCAGAGTCAAAGGATAGTTCGTGTGTGCCGCCATAAACAGGTGGGGGGAAGGAGGGTCGAGTTCGTCTCCTTTAGATTCTCTCTTTGCGAACCCATGAACCTGACTGACACTTAGTATTACAGGGATCATGACAGTTGAAGCCCGACAAAGGTGCCTCAGACTCTTATGACTTTCGCCTGCATGACGACCCTCGTCTGGCCGAGAGGGTCGCGACAGTCAGTCTGCTCAGTCTGCATATTTTTTGCTTCCTTTTTTTGCCTCCTGCTCGGGATAATCCACCTAAGGTACGCCGAATGGAAGCTATGCATCGGTTATTCGGTTATTTCGTCGGACAGGAAATATAAGTAGGGTCGGCGTGAAAGGCAATCTTTCTTTTTTATTTTTTAGATCCTGTTCATCAGCAAGCACGAAAAATCACCTGCACAAGCACAGCACAGTACCTGTCCAGAAATCGATCGACCTCAGCTTTCTCTCGGTAATGGATGGGGTGCCCTGGCAGGATGATTTGGAAGATTGCCAGTGCCAACCATGTCGATAGATCCCTGTCCCGCCTCCCAATCCCTGTCGGAATTCCTTCGGTTCGCTGCCCTCCTCAGCCGGCATCATCTGGTCCCCCTACCCACCTACCCAGGCTACCCTTACCCCCCCAGGCCCTGTTGCCCGGTTATGTGCGTGGTCGTCGAACAGAAGAGCCTCTTCCCTGCTAGTTTCTGGACCTGATACCATGTCAGATCTTGAAGGTGTGAGTGGAGGTCAGAAATCAACACGGTCTTCCTGTTCCACACGTGGCTCGCGTTCGAAAAAAAAACTAGTCAAATTACTAGACAAGCTTATCGTACAGTAGCAAAAAGTCACTGTCGGCAATAACCTGCGGATGAGGAAAGCGCGCTATACATTCTTCCACCCCCTCCTGCCTGCCCTCTAACCAATTCACCCCCTTGCAAGACATGAGCAAGGGAGAATGGTTGGGGGGGCAAAGAAGGAAGCATATGGATAAAGAGTGAGTTCACTTCTTCCTATATGGAGGGGCTGTGATTCGAATCCTGAGATTATTGGGAACTCAAATGAAGTACTAGTACGGTGCGTATTGCACGGTATTCGTGGGTTAGAGCTGAGTCCCAGAAGTGATTGGGAGGGAGTAGTTCACGACGCAGATGTTGTCACTGGTATGGCTGAGGATGTCCGATTCTGCACTTGCAACTTGTACCGCACTAGTACAAGTACTTGTACTTGTAAAAAAAAAGGAAAAGGGAAAGAGTACTCCACGCTGGGCAAGTGAGGAACGCCGATGCCCGCTCTCCGCCTCAAAATCGCCGACCTGTCAAGTCTTTTTTTTCTTTCTTTTTTCCTGCGCTTCCTGTTCTCTTCCCTTTATTTTTTTCTCCAGACTCCCTTTTTGCCATTTTCTCTTCAGAGTGTCCATTTTTGTTTTCTTTTTCCCCTTCCTCCCCCCCTCCCCCCCCTTCCTTCACCCTAAGTTATCTTTTTCCTTTTCGACCCATGTTCCATGTTCCAGACAGCGCCGGAGTTACAATGATGATTGTAGTGATACTCTCGTCTTTTTTTTATTTCTTACAACCATTACCGTGTTGGGTCGACGATCATGTACGGGAGCCACATCAATCCTAAGGAAAGCCGATCGACTGTTTTTGGTTGTTGTGGTAGGCAGGAGTGGTTGTGGTGAAATCCAGCTACCAGTCCCAGCACGTTTCATGTGAGTTAGATGGCCGTATTCGTGATGACATACCAGTGGAGGGGGGGAAAGGGAGTTGCGTCTGTGGTATGAACGAGAAGGCTTCGCCCACTGGGTTAGGGACCGGGATGAGGATGGAAAAGAAGAGCAGCGCAGAAGCAGCAGGGGCATGCAGCCGACACGGATGAGGAGTGCAGTTGCAATATTATAGTTTTTCCATAGTTTTATTTTGCTTTGCTTGACTTGCTAATACCTTTCTCCCCGTTGTGTTGGGGACTACGAGGAGTGTAGAAGGGGAATTATTCTATTGAATGCCATACTTTTTGATGAACCCTGTATGGAATTCGTTGGATGGGCACTATTACAAGTCATACTCGAGAGTACCCTATGCGTGCCTAGGACATTCTCATATTTAACTTTCCTAGTTTGCATTCCTTGTGTTATTCTTGCCTTTTTTTCTCTTTCTTTCCATGCCCTACTTTTGGAAGGATCTCCTTTTCTTTTTTTTTTACCCCATGCATTCTCTGTCTCTCTTTCTTGATCTCTCTTTTTTTATTATTTTTACTTTTTCAATCTTGCTCTGCATTTGGGTGTGTGTGGGGTTCTGTGATCTGTATCTTTTTTTTTTCTTTTGCCGTGCAGAGAAGGCAAGGAAGAAGGAAGCTCTTGTGGGACGATTCACCGACTGCACGATTGAACATCCCACCCTCTGCGTCAGGCAGGCTCTGCCTCTATTGTTGACATATCCGTACAGTATACACAATAGAATAGTAATAGTGGAGCATAGTTTACGGCGAGCAGCATTGACGCCCCTCCTCATCCTCCTCCTTACATACACGGACCTCAGGGTTCTTTCTCCCTACTTACTATATTATACTCTATATGGAGTAAGTCTAAGTTACAAGGTTGACTTTCGGCAGCTGAATTCAAGCAGGGTAAAAAATCGAAAAAGGTTACGAAGTTACAGCACGACCGCACTTCACCTATCCGCCGAGTAGCCCGAGGCAAGACAAGCGATAGACTTGACAGGCCCAGGTGCGTGTGTCGATCGACATCGGTTCCACGCAAGGTTGTCTGGGTTGTGGCCGCTGGCTGGAACTTTGAAGTGTGCCCTGGTTGGGCATCGAGGGATAGCGGTAAACCGTACAGCTGTTCTGCGCTACATGACGCCTACCCTACCCTTGTCCGAATTGATAGAAATTCCCAGCAGTGGTGGTTTTGGTTCTTATTCTGCTTCCTCTTCTCGTCTTTCTCATGTTTACACCTCTCCAGATCTTCCCTTCCTCTTCCATTTACTTGCGCTCTCTCTCTCACTTGCCTTCTCTCTCTCGCTCTATTTTTATTTATTTATTGGTTTTACCTTTATTTTATTGTTTCTAGTGGGGGTTTTGTTCACACGCCTCTTTACCTACATATCTCCCCCTGCTCTGCCACAACTGCTCTGGCTGCGTTTGGCAAAATCAAAAATCGTGATTGTGATTGTTCGGTCTCGTTGGCATCGTCATTATCATCATTTCTGGTTCTGTTGCCTACTTCGCCTTTATTAGCTCTTTAACTGCCTCTCGCTCTGATTGCGTGCTAGCTGCGCTTGCTTACTACCTTGCTGCTGCTGTTCTTACCGCTGTTATTCCTACCCCCTACTGCTACGTACTCGTATTGCAGGCTACTTCTGGCCGCTGATCCTTTGCTGCTGAATCTGCTTTCTCTGCCCTTCACGAACCGGGCGACCCTTTGTGTGTGAGAGCTTGTGTGTGTGCGGTGTGTGGTGTGGCCCGAGTGCGGTCTTGACATCGCAATTCGTTGGTGCTTTTTCTCTTTATTTCCTTTTTCCATCTTTTCCTTCACACCTCGTCTTTCAGGTACGGAGTACTTGATTTCGAGCTTGTCGCTGTCGCCACCGTGCCTGGAGCATCTCTTAGCCTGCCCCTGGTCAGATTCAGCCTGTTGGGAGTACCTGTACCTCTGCCTCCTGGTAGATTTGCGGGATCGTCGGTATCGCGGGTTCTTGGAATCCCCCACCTCTTTTCTGGCGAACACCTCTTATTTAAAAAAGTGAACGACCGCCAAAACCCGGTCCCCCACCATACAGAGTTCGGAGTCAACAAATCTCCGTAAGGTATGCTGGCTATTGCGACCAAATTTTGTTCAACCTGAATCTTCTATACGCGGCCCTCTCTCTATTTTCCTCCTCCTCTCTCTTTGACAATTACGTCGTTCTTTTTTCTTTGTTGCGTCTTCGGTATAAAAGCTACTACTTTACACTATAATCCAATCTCTCAGCAAGTTCGTCTTGGTGGGTGTTAGCCATTTTTTACTTTTATCTCTTCCCCTCTACCTCCAATTTCCTTCATGTTTTGCTGCTTCCATTGCTCCTTACTCCCTCACCCCCTTCGACTGTCCACAATTCTTATTGTTTCCTTTGGAGAGATCTGTTCTATCCTTGAGCCCTCGCCTAAGATTGTTTCACTATTGTGAATGTTTGGTTTCGCGGTGCCCCGCCTCCCGTCCGGCATAGATGACTTTTTTCATTCTCCTTGAAGGGATCTCCACTTTTGTTTAGCAGCAAAAAGTCGATATTCTACATGTTCCAGTCTTCGGAGGCTGGTTTTCACTTTGGCTGTGATCGCCCAAGAATGAGGGTTTAGAGTTATTCGCGGTCATGTGGCCGATACCTATCGTTAATGTTATCTCTCTTATGACAAGGGAATCGCTACCAGATTTTCCACGTTAAAGCGCATTTGACATAACACCGAATTTTTCCACTAACGCTGCTTTACTCAATAGAAAGAAGAACAAATAAACAACACAAATATAGCAGATAAAAGAACCTGCCGGATTATCCACAACTTCGGCGGAATTTTTTTACATATATTGAGACTTTGGCGCTTCGGCTGCCCGTTGGCTGCATGGAAGCCTATCCACAGGATCGTGGGTGTAAAAGAGCAATGGCTACCACTATGACCGTGGCACCATCTGCATCGTCAACACTTTCTGGGGCTGACCAGTCCCTTCCACCGTTACATCAGGTACAGTGGTGTTGTTGGCCTCGATTGTTTGATGTTTGACAACTAACTTGTAGTATAAGGCTATACCTGAATTTTACTCTCATCTTCCAGGCGAGATGCACTCCTCTGGTTCCTGGAGCTCAATGCCCCGCAGGATAGCTGATCGAGATTCACCGTCATCTCGGTCAACTCGGCGTATATCGCAAAGCCCATCGAGCGCCGTTTCCGAGACCTCTATAAGTATGCCCGTTCTTTCATCACCTCAATGGCGAAGGGCTAGTGGTGCTCCGGCCTGTCCTGTTCCAAATGTACCTCTGACAGGTGGTCGGGCAGTTACGACGTCGAGCGACTCAGAAGCTCGTTATGATGCACCAAGTTACACGTTACCACCTTCAACGGTGGATCAGAGGCGAATAAGCATTATATCATCGTCGGCACCATCGTCATTTGGGGCTGAAAATAGACAAAGCCCCTACCTCCCACCTGTAAAATCGCTGGCATCCTCTCGAGGTTCTTCGTTCGAGATAGACTCTTCGGAGCGGCCACAGGCTCCCTTGACGCTACCTTCACTGTTTACGAATTCTCAAAACCACGCTCAACCTCCACAGCGGGGTGCTTATAGTAACTCGCCTATTGACACTGAAATGCGGTACCAACCGTCACCCCAGGATCAGCATCCGCGATACACTGGGGGCCCCTCGACTCCAACAGCGCCCTCCTCTTCTTACCGTGCTCCGTCGCCAGGACACCCTTATACCCCACCTCATTATTTTCATTCATCACACAACCGATCGCCCCGGATAGAGGGAGGTGCAAATTTCGGGTCGGGGCAGCCGATGGTGATGGATAGTAGATCACCATTCTCGACTGGGGCCCACCCAATTGACATGGCGATGGATCACTTTGATCATGGACGCCCAGGCAAGAGGCGACGGGGGAATCTGCCCAAACACGTCACCGACCTGCTCCGAGGGTGGCTTAACGACCACCTGCACCATCCTTACCCTACGGAGGATGAGAAGCAGATGCTGATGCAGCAGACGGGCTTAAATATCAATCAAGTGAGTTCAACTAATATTTGGAATACGATGATCACAGCGTCTGACGGAAAACTTAGGTGAGCAACTGGTTTATAAATGCTCGTCGACGCAGATTACCTAGCATCACAAGCACTAGCCGCGTAGAACCGGACCAGAAGCTCTCACACACTATGGGAGGCATGAGCCACAGTCAATAACAAAGTGGGGCTTAGTTCACAGAACTTCGGAAGCTTCCTTCGGGTACTAAACTATTTGGACACAGAGCTTGAAACATACGTCTTCATTTTAGAATCATGATATAAAACCACAGTACACGATGAGAGATGGCTTGTCTCATGGGTGCTGGGGGTCCTATACATCTTGTAATCACCTTTTCCTTGTTTTTTGGTTTTCCCTTCAAAATCAAAAACGATTTCGAATATTGGGTTATTTGGTTTCTGATTGTTTTGTGTTACTGCCAATGTTTACTTCCTTTTACTTGGATCAATTTCTTCTAGTTTACTTTATTATATTATCTCAATATCCTCATACTTGACTATTTTATACAGGGTGCATATCGGAGCATGCAATTGCGGCGAAGGGCTGTGTGTCTAGTTTTTATTTTTTTTATTTTTTTCTTATATCACGGAGGCGACGAATCGGAGCTCACTCTGCTGTTGACACACAGGGGTGCTCTTTTACGCACTTTTCCCTTTGATATTGTGCAGTCATGCTCTTCACTATGCGGGTGGTGGGAGGTTTTGTTTTTCTCGTTCCTGTTTTCATCTACTCATTTATTTTCCGTGTTGCATGTCTTGGTCAGGAGCAGAACCTATTGATGGATTCTGCACCATATTTCCGTTTTATTATTGCACCAAGCTAGCAGCGTACGCTTTATCCGTTAGAGTCCATTTCCTTACTGAACTGGTCAACTTTCCAGGAGCAAGGGCCATTTCATTATCTACTAAACCGGATTTATCTCAAGCTTTTTTCTGACATTGGCTTCAAATGATCATAGCCTATCACAGCTGTACGAAATGCATGGTAATCAGTAGACGGGCAGCCCTTTGGAGTATTTTTAGAAGGGGAGAAGAAAGCCTATCAACCGCGCTCCACTCCGTTGCTCATGGGCAGCCCTGGCCTGTATGGGCCTTCTGTTAGGCTAATATGTGTCTAATATAATATTCTCCTACCTGTCGACTGCAGGTGTTCGAAAGTTGTTGGTCTTTCGGAAGGGCATGGGAACGATTACAATTCTATCGGTAGGTGTAACCCTTTTTGTCTGTCTATCTATCTATCTGTCCCCTCTCTCTTCGGAGGGGTACTACCAGCCCAGCAGCTCTGTACTGATTCACACATGCACCCCTTCATCTGCCATAATCGTACCTATATTGCGTCAGCCAATACAGGAAAAATCCTGATTCGGATCCAAGTATTGCAATGGAAACCACCGAATATAGCCAGTCAGCTACCCATCTTACTGTAGAAATATCCTGTATATAGAAAGTACCAGAATATTTGGGTCCAAATTTGGTATGGGCTCTCAGATACGCACGAATAATCTACCATCCAGATTTCTAGCCTCTGTGTTTGGGTACTTTATACCTATACCTATGATACAAGATCGGAATTCCCCAGAGAGAAGGGGCGAGACCCTGTGTCACCTGACTGATGATTGACGACTTTCCTCTTCTGTCTGCCTGTCGTAAAATTTAACCAAAAAAACAAAATCTACAGACCCTGAACACCATAAAGCAAGGAGAAAGAAAGAAAGAAAGAAAGCCACCGCATTCACAAGATACCATAAGTAATAATTATAATAGATTTATAAGCCATGTCGCCATAAGAAGAATGCCAGTACCGTACTATGCACCGAAAGCAAAAGAGGAGGCCCAAAAAAAAAAAAAAAAGCCTTTCCCCAAATCGGAACCGGACAACAGCCCATTGGCAAGATTACCGAAAACGCCAAGAAGTGTCAAAAAAAACGGTTCCGTAGCCAGCAGCACGTCACGTAATGTACTGTAAATAAAATAAGAGGTGGGAGGGGGGATAGGTGGATAACTTATGATAGTTTGGAAAGGGTTTAAAGATGAGGGCGTAAGTTATGATGATCAAAATTTTGGGTTTCTGATTTTTTATTTATTTATTCTTCTCTCATAAGCTACGGGGATTAAGTTCAAAATTTAATTAAATCAGCGAAAAATAGTTCCCTTCTTTTCTAGCTTTGTTTTCTGTGATAAGTTATAATAGGTCTGAAACGTAGGCTCCTTATATAATATTGTATGTTATCATATATAGGACCGTGTTATTGGTATGATTGTGGGTTTTTTATCTGAGGAGTGCTTGGATTGTACTAGTACGGTACTGTGCTATTCTTTCCTCTCCTCTCCTTTCCTTTTTTCTTTTTTCGTTTTCTTTTTCCTTTCCCCCTTCTCTCGCTTGCGTTTACAGTGTTTCTTTTTTTCTTTTTCTTTTTTCCCCTTTCACTCCCCTTCCCGTAACGAGACCGTGATAATTACGGTACCGTCAGATGATTGGATGGACTCGTGGTGGCAGAGGAGTAATAGGTCGATTCTGTGTGGTGGATTGATTGATTGTATTAAAGGGGGGGAGGCCTCTGGCACCGTTGAGTGAGAGATCAGGATTACCCGGAAGGGCAACAGTCTCCCTGTGACCCCGAGGCACTCCCGCCGCCAATAATGCCCGCGGAAAGACGCCCAACTCCCAAAGAACTCTCACAGCTATTAGTATACCACGCTCATAAGTATGGTACCATAGGTAACTCAAGTAAGTGAGGAAGCAAGTATCAGACAGTAAGAAACTTACCAACACAGAACACCCTGTCAGACCTGTCAAGATCTAACACATGCCCGGCCCCGGAATTCTTATTAAGTTTTACTATTACTACAAACGAGAGTATTATTATTATTATTATTATACGGAGGTTAAAGCCGTTCACCTTTCTTTTTTTCTTTTTTCCCTTCTGGCCAAGGATCTATTGGACCGGATTAGGACCGGTGTTATCTAGTTGGCTGGGAAGGAGGGCGGGCATTATAGGTAAGGCAGGTAGGTAGGCAGGTAGTTAGTTAAATCCTTGTGCTCCTTGCATTGATTGCCTTGATTTTGGTAAGGGATTATAAAGGTTTGAAGGATGAGGAGAGGAGAATCCCGATATTTTTATTTTTTATTTCTATAAATGTTTTCTTGCTTACTTTTGATCCCTCGGTTCGTCGATTCTTGGGAAATTTTTTTTTTTCCCAGTTTCAACTTTGTGGTTTACCGGTAGTTCTTACCGTTGGTGAGTAAAGTGAAGGGTCCTGAAAGTAAGCTTTCAATTTAGATAGACCTTTTCTGTCTGGAGTCCCGTCTTGGATTGTTTGAAGGAATTTTGGGGGTTCAGCGTGTTCCAGGGGCTACCCCATTTCTAGCGGTATCTGCGCTGGAATTGGTCTGTGTTCTTAGGGACATCAGGGACTTGGGTTCCTAATGGAAGGGAAATATTTATATCCGTACAGTCTAACTCCCCTGGCTACCGGTAGGCCCCTAAGGGATGGTGCTTCTGCCTTGGTCAACTTTAAAATTTTCCTTTCAGCAGCTAAACCGGGAGCCCAGAACAACTCTGATTTCAACATTTCCTTCGGAAAATGTGATGATGCAATAGTTTATTATTATTCTCTTCTTTCTCGCTCTCTCTCTTCTCTTTCTGGGGGAGGCTACCGGGTAGGCGTGATATGCCTGTACGTTACACACGTTTTTTCCCTTTCCTCCGAGAACCAAGAGGTCCTAGGAACACTGCATATTCAATATATAAGGTGCTGAAGTACCGGTATGCCACAGCCCTTTTCCGTAAACCCGGCACGTCAGATGGTATAGATCCGCTGCTCGGGGAGGAGGAAGGGAGCAAGGTTCATGATCTAGCTACTCCTACCACCGGATAAAAATGCCGCAAAGGGTCCATCCACATTAGGCAAAAAAAAGAGCGAGAGAGAGATAGAGAGAACAACGTGCACACTCGGGCCTTATCCATTTCTATTCCCTTTCTTTCCCTATCTCCCTCCCTGCCTTTCTCGAACACTCTACTGAAACCCCGGGGTCGGTACAACACTGGTGATGGCCGGTGTAACTGACTATCATAATTAACTAGCGGGCCGAATCATATGAACCCTAAATGTAAGGCGCTCGGATTGCCTCGAAGAATGAGGGGGAATCCTTGATAGTAGGAGTACTCGAGTACATATGCAGAGGAGGATCAGCCCGATGTATACATACATCTACGACTCCGGCAAGAAATGGGAGGGAGGGAGGGATTCCGATGCTATCGTTTGCCAATCACTGCCCAGCGGCCATCATGAGAATGGCTTGGAAATGTAAGTACTGTACCCCTTCATCTTCACATTCTTCATCCTCGCGTTAAATTTCTTGATTTCCTGAATTCACTCATGCTCGTCGCAAGGTACTAGAGATGCCTTATCCTCCGTCCCATGACCTTCCTCCATACCGGTGACGAGCAAGTCGTTTACGTCCCCTGCCTTCACGCCTCCACTTTCTCCCCTGTCAGAAACCCTGATCGACTACCGCTGCTACCCTCTTCTCCCGGGCACACCTCATGATAGCCTTTCCATTCCTCCCTCTGTATCATGCTGCGCTACTACTAGTAATTTCTATGCACATTGCAACATCCTTTCCCATCCGCCGAGGCGAATCCACCCCAGCTCCTGCAATCTTTCCGTCCAACTTTCCTGTAAGTATATCCGATCTAGGGTTCACCAGCCGTACCGGTACTAGAAGTATAGTGCCGTATTACACAAGCCACCTATTTGACGCTCGCTCGCTTGCTACTGCTGCTGGGGCAATGATATTGGGTATAGCAAGGGTATTAACTTGATGCCTCGACAGGGATCACGTACCTGGTTGAGGTTGAGGTTTTGGGAAAACGACGGTTAATTGTTAGATTTAGCCTTGTGTGTGTGTGCACGGTTCGCTGGGTAGTAGCAATTAGTTAGTCGGTACCGAGGGTGGCAAGCCTCCACTTTTCAAGCCAGGTTGTGACAAGTAATGGTGCCGCAGCTTACTTGTATGGGATCATATTGCCGGTGCTGATCATAAATTTGCTTATAATACTCGGGCACTTTGTTTTGAGAAAGTGAAATTCGACAGGGCTGTATACTTATACCGTACCTTATCGATGGGTTATGGTGCCATCACTGCACCTCTGTAACTCACCCACTCACAAAGACCCCTGTCAATCTTTCACATGCCGAGTGACGTGCTATGATCTGACCTATCGTCGATTTCTGGGCGCCGAAACAAAATTGGGAATCCCCCCCTTCGGACCGCACTGCATTGCATCTTGTCCATCGCAACACACATGAAATGCCCTTCTCACCCCGCACTACCCGAAAAAGGGAAAAAAAGAAAAGAAAGTAAAATAATAGTAAAAAAGTATTTCTCTCATGTGAATATCTACGGTAGCTAGAGCCCAACGGCACAAACGAGACTGCAGCCACTGCGCGGCGGAACGGAAACAACGAAAGCCGTTGGGAAGAAAAAAAGAAAAGAAAAAAAACAGGAAGAAAGCTCCTTTAACAAAATCCCCGATACCTACGGGTCTTACCGTTTTGTACTTCGCAAGGCGGAGATATACCTGCAGAAACCACGATACATGTTCCCGACCAATCTCCTAACCAATGAGATATCATTGATCGGATTCACGTGCTTGCTTGCTTCACTGAGAGCGGGGAAAAATAAGACATAAAAGGTAAAAACATTGGAGACGGATTGGGCGGCGCTCCGGAGTGAGGAGGGAGTGTATTGAATGTCAAACATAGGTAAGGGATAGCGATGAAGGAAGAAAAAAGGGTTCAACAGGAGATTTACGTCATGAGGGTGGTCGGATATCATGGGGTATCACTCGTGTGCTTCTACGCACGGGAGAGAGAATACGAGGTTCTAGTCATTCGCAGTGTGTTGCCCACTTCTATTGGGCTGATGGGTGGTGGTGGTGGTGGTTGAGTCGCAGCGTTGTGCGATGGCTGAAGGATAGACAGGGGGGGTTTGTGGGGTTTGAAGTCGTGTGCGGAAGGTAATACTGCGCAATGCCGTAAGTGCTTGCTTCGGGACGGATTCTCTTGCATGGGTCGAACTTGCGGGTTACTGTTTGGCGGCGGGATTGCGGCCGAGGATGGGTTGTGCCGGGCTGGAACTGCGCGGGTAGCCCAAGGAGAAAAGAGAGAGAGAAAAGAAAAAGAAAAAAAAGAAGAGAGTCCTTTAGCTTTGCAATAATTAATTTTTTGATTTTTTTTCCCCCCCGCCATTAGAATTATTACTTTCAGGTACATACAGGCAGTCTAGTACAGCACAGTATACACTTATAAAAGTGTTGAGAGTATGATACCCATTATCGTTCCGACAAGTCGGCCACCGCAGAAGGAAGAACTATAATAGACCGACCAATCGGAGAAAATTCTCGGGTTTTCCATGCAATAACCATCCTAGCGACCGCAACTGTAAGCCTCACCTCCCGATCTCTGCCGCACAATTCCTGCCGCAGTATCCTCTGCATGCCTCCATCTGTCATATCATACATCTACTGGAGTCCCGGTATGTACGTGTACAAGTACGTACTATATTATAATACCCCCACCGAATATAAAAAAAGCGAAGCACGATACCGGTACCGTCCTACGCATCAAACCCCCACACTTATATAATAATAACAATAGCCCCTTATAATAACCCCATCCGGACACAAAACCCAGATTAAACCTACTAGAAGGATCCAAAAAAATTCCCCGAAACTTTTTTTTCAATCGGTTATTATATACCCCCATCATCTATTCGAAACAGCCCACAAAAATTCCACATACCCGGATTGGAATAGATTAGTTGACACCCTACTCGAGTAGCCGGTTGTCATTTATTAAGTTGGTTAGTCTGAGGAATTTATTGGTCAACGAACTGCATATTAATATTATAATAACTTAATCCGGCAACCAACTCTTGTGATAGATGATCAAAATGGGCAGGTGAAAAATTGTTGCTACAGTAGCCTAATCTTTTTTTTTTTTGTGCTTTCGGTGACTTGTGGTATGATATGGACTTTATTTAGTCTAATTCTCCGACGTTGGGTCTAAGTTATGGTAATACCACCAGCACATCTGATATATTGACGTCGTCGGTTGTAAGTGGGTGCATACGGTACAGGCAGTAGACATGAAGTGCCCAAATATGGGGATCAAAGTTTTGTATGGCAAGTCACCGTATCTAAGCGCATCTGTGTGTGGGCGAGTATCGTAGGTAGGTAGCCTAGCAGATAGGGGAGGAAGGAAAGACTGGAGAAACGTGACTTCGCCTGGCCGAGGAAATTGTACCCGCAGGGAGTGATGTCTGGTGGCCCAGGTTGGCCAGAGTCTACCGTATGCTACGGTAAAGTTACCCCCTAAGAAATTCCTGAAGACAGGGAGGATCAAAATTTTGTATAGCAGACTGCCTGTGCACATCTGAGCCCACACTAAATTCACACTCTAATGGTACTTTATGAGGGACGGATACTGGTAGGGTCGCAGGGTGGAAGGAGGGCAAGTACGGTACTGTGGAGCGCATTGTCGAGCACGAGTGGGCGACAACCAATGACCAACTTAAACTCCCTCCTTCTCTCTTTTCTTCTTTCTCCCTTCTATTTCCCCTATGCCCCGCTTTACCTTACTTTACCTCACTTACCTCACTTACCACACCTTACTTCACCTTACCTTATATCATCTTACCATTACCATATCACTGTCCGTCCCTTCCCCACAGCCTCCCCGTAAGGGGCATACAGCTCTTAACAAGTACCATATGCACCTATGATAAACTTCGCTTTGCTCACCTACTATTTGCACAGTACCCATTCCCCTACCCTGCACTAAAAGGCTTGGCAAAAAGAGTGAAAAAAAAGCCCAGCAAATGTTTTTTTTTATTACACTCCAAGCTTGTCTACTAGAATTGTATTTCTTCCTGCTGTGAAGCCAATGAGGTCCCGGATTAGCCAGATCTCTAGGATTTGACCCAGGATGCTAGATTTTCAAGTCCCTAATATCACAGAATATTTCTCCTACCAATTCAGACTACAAGTATGACAAGAACAGACCAAAAAAGCTAAAAAAAAATAAAAAAGCCTTAACTGCAGGAGTTATCGCTTTAGTGCTGTAAAGACTCGAGGAATCCGCTCTCTCCCTAAGCCTAGGATGGGTTTGGTTTGACAAGTTGACTGAATCGCCAATACCGGTACTCGTTGATGAGATCCCCGTCATGATGGCCGATCTCATACCGTATTAGGAAAACACTAATCCCTCTCAGGCACTTTTGTCTCGGAATACAGAGATTACAGGACTGACAGAGATAGACCAAGTGGATTTCACAAACTTTTTTCGGTACCGTAAAAAACTCTTGCGATTCGCTACCCCCGGTACGCCACTAATCTCCGAATTCAGGGGCAAAAAAAAAAAGTCTTGAGGAGGGTTAGTGCTTTCCTGGCTTGGTATAAGATCGGCTTTCAGGATGTGTTGGATCTCATTGACTGCTATGCTCAGCGCTGTTAACTTGCGAACTAAACCTGTCCCACGCTGGAGGAGATAGCAAATCGCAAGAGTAAATACCGTACTGTGCCGCAAGAACTCGGGCTGAACCTCATCCTAAGACGTTGGGGTTGTCTTTGCTGGTAAGGTCCGGCACCTTGTCTGTTTTTTTGTCTAAGCTGGAGCTGAAGTGGTCAGTCTTCGCAGTGCTTTCGCCCCTATCCAGGATAGGGGATTTTTGGACGTCCCAGCCCGAGGTTCAATTATTCGGATTCTCCCTTACGGCACTAGCAGCCCATCTGAGAAGTTTGATACCGCAGTCTGTTTCTTTGAGAAGACATAACGGGATTGCGTGACTAGCGTGATATCAAAATGATATGCTCAAGTCCTTAATTAAGTGTGGATACGAGTACCGTATGACACCGGCATATACCGTAAAACCTCTTGGGATCCACTATCGGGTGGTATCGGGTCACCAGCGGAAATCAGCCCGTCACCCCGGGATGAGTTTAGCTTGACAAGTTGACAGAATTGCGAATGCTGGTTAATGAGATCCGACACGTCCTGCGGGTGGCTTTGATAGTGTGTCAGGAAAACGTCAAGCCTTCTCGGGAGCTCTTGTCCTCAATCCCGAGATTACAGGGCTGGCCGGGATAGTGGATTTCAAAAAAATTTTACTCGTATGATGCTCAAGTACGGCACTGTATACCGGTAATGCTTTTTTGACCTTGATTCGGGATGTGGGGAAGAGTGGAGCTTGGAGGCGGTCATACGATATCACTCATTTCTCGAGCCAATTTAATTGTTCTCACAGACCGCCCGCCCGCTTCCTCCCTTGAAGTGGGGTTCGTTCATTCAATTTTTTTTTTATCAGCCTTTGTTCCTAATGGTCACGTAGTGCTCGAATGCATATCCTCTAGATTGCGGGGAGTAAATACGGACATGTCGGTGGTCTGTTTTGCGCTGTGGTAGAGCACTGAAGCGCAGATTGGGGCAAGACCCTTAAAGATCATTCCAGCTCTTACTAGGGGCCCAGAACTGTATAACTCTGGGTATGCGTCTCAGATTCCGATTGCAAAAAACCCATGCCGATAGGACCGGGACTATTGGCTGTGGTTGGTGATAAGTTGTCTAGTAGGTGATATGTAGGATTGTTTTGTTAATAGAGTAAAAGTGCTCCTGCAGTGAAGTGCTAGGGAATTCCTTCCTTTTGCCTCATTTCTCTCTATGAGTATCATAGTCTATCCTGCCTTTCTTTGTTCTTCTGTGTGTTTTGCTTGGCCAGAGTGATGTGGCCCCCCTTTTGTTGTGCGATATTCCCCTGCTTCGAAAGCCCAAGGTCGGTGGAGGTAGATTGGGTGTATTGGCGGAGAATGTGTACTAAGCTAGCATGGCCGAAGAATCAAGAGAACTTCAGGGCACTGGGTTTTGGATATCATTAGCTGTAGTAGCCCTGTAGTATATAGTATCGTCAACCCGATTACGAACGGACAATTGCAACTTGCTTCGCAGATTAATATAGTACTTGATTGTGGGATCGACCGTCGTGAAATAGCTCCTCACACTAATTGAAGCTGACCGTAGGAAGTAGAGATCCTGCAAATCAATGCTCTGCTTGCGAGGTATTCGATTGCTTTACTAAGATTGTCACTCGCTTGTCAGTAAGGTGTAATGTAAGGGAGTTGATAAACACCCCAAATCTATCGCTCTCGAGACTAAACATCTTTAGGCAAACAAACAGCCTTATGTAATGCGCTCTGCGCTCTGCCATTGCTAGTTTATCGAGGGTTCCCTACAGGCTACTGCGGATACAAAACTTCAGACGAACGCATCAAGCTTACTGCACACTCTCCCACTCTCCCAAACCCCCTAAGCTGCTTCATGACAAAGCTAACCGAACCGAAAAAACAACTCAATTCCCTTCAACGGTGCTCCCTTGCCTTCGACTTTTAAGCTAATTTATTTCCATCACGCAACATCACTCGAAGCTAGAATTCCAAATCTCTTGAGATACTGGTGGTGCTTTCTGATATGTACCTCTATCTCCCCCCTGATATGTGTGCTTGTTACTTTGACTTGCAGTTTCACTGCTCTTCTATGTTGCTCCTCCGCTCTATCGATATAAGGTCTGTTCCAGCCTCTCGAGCAACACAGTCAAGTTCTTCTGTCACTCTCCCCTTCATATTCTAGCCAAATTTTAAACAAAATTCCCGGCCCGCACCACAACGGGCAATTCCTTCTCATATAGCTAGATTCCCTCTCATATAGCTAGGCTAGCTGCCTACGCTAATCGCCCTCTCAATGTCCGCGTGAAACAAAGTTCCGTGGCAGCAATAAAAAGGCATAAAAACACAATTACTACGCTTCATGATCCATGGAATCCCGATTCCCCCCCCTCTCTTCAGCCCCTATTCCCTCGCTAGCGGGGGCCAAGGCCCGTATCTGACTGAGCCGGGAACGCTCCTAAGGCTTTATGGGACAGTGATAATCGCGGTTCGGGGAGCCTTGAAGCAATGCTAGCTACCGGGCAGCCCGTCCGCCCTGGGGTAAGATGAAGAGGGGCTACGAATTTTGCCCCGGGCTTTTGGCTAAAGGGCGGGGAAGATGACAGGCCCGACTACAGGTTGATGCAATGTCTTGGAATGTACGGCCCCACATTGCCGCCCGGGAATCACCTTGGGGAAGCCTGCGGGGCTTGTCGCAACTTGACAGGGCTAGTAGGGTTTGTCTACCACTATTTGTTGGTACAATTGTTCGTTCCCCAGTAACCTCTCCCGATATCCGTACTGTGCTGGCGGACAAAGTTTTATCTTGACATGATTCACAGCGTGGGAGAAGGCACACAGCCTAACTCTTGGCTTTACGTCAACTAACGAGCACTGTCAAGGATCCCTTAAACAGCCAAAATAATAGGGAACTAGGAAAAGAGAAAGCTAGAAACCCTAATCACTCCAGGGCCATATGCGTATCATAATTCACATAACTCGGTTAGTGGCCCCCATAGTCCCCTCATCATTGCTTCTAATTCGTCAAAATCTATGGAGCTCTTCAGACCCCCATAGACCCCCGCAGATCCCCGTAGTCCACTTCGGATGTCCGCGGATCCCGGGAGAAAATCTGCAGTCCGCTGCTGTCATCTGCAGTCCTGGCAATAGGACTGAAAGGTAATGTCTCACTTTGTGGTCCTTGCCATAACCTGCCGTCCTCCAAAATCGCAGGACTGCGGTAAACGGGCTGTTAGTAGTGATCCCGCCCTGTCCACTCCTCTTGGCAGCCTCCCGGTGGGGCCGCCAGACTATCGCGAACACCAGAGCCTTACGCGAAAGGACAGTGCATACTTGTAACTCGAAGTTTTTTACACGTGGTACGAGTGTGATCATCCTAACCCCGAGACTACAGTTTGATGCACCGTGGGGTCCCATGATCACCATGAGCATCATGCGAAATCACCCCCGGATCAGGCCGTCTTTGACCAACAAGAACTGGCCGGACCCGACCAAACCAACCAACCAACCAACCAAGACCGGTCCCGACCGAATCCGCGTTCGGGCCCTCATAGGTAGAAAAACCAGCTACCCGATGTTTCGGTGATTACTCCGATATACGGGGGGTTTTTTTTAATTAGCTTTCAACGAAAGCAGTTATTACCCGGCTACGTGCATGTAACAGGATGTGGGGGAATTGGCTTGTGATTGTGCCTATGTTGCGTTAGATTCTCCAACCCGGAGCCGGGGTGTTGATATTGGGAAGTTAGAAAACTAACAGGGGAATAGTTGAACCCTTTTTTTTTTTTGCCTTTTTGGGAGAATTGATGCGGTGCATGCCCAGAGCAGAGAAGGAGGGTACAATGTTCATGTTAACGGAATGCCCACAATAGGCATTTCTAACAGCTTTGACATCAAGCAGATTTTTTTTTGTTTTTGGGGGGGGGGCGTCTGCGATAGGTTGGGAGGTTCATCCCATCAAGTTTACTGGTATAGCCTTTACTGCTGCAGCACATCCAAGCCTATGACGGTATTTCACACCTTAGGGAGATAATGCCCCTGACCCAAGCTGTCACACTTTCCAAGCTCCTCACAGTTCTGCTGTGAACACTTCCACAATATGGTAAGATATCTTGTAGCAGCCAAAGCCTAGAGCTCCTAGGGATACAAGCCGAGGTACGGCACGACTAGTCCAAGTAGTGAGGAAAAAAAGGAGGCCGAAAGGACGAAGACTCATTTTTTCCCTTTGCAGATGCCCTCCGTAGGCCAAGGAAGCCACTCAACATCACTTAGGGCTCTCTAACTTCTGCCGACAGGCATTCTATCAAGCGAGGCACTCTGTCCCCTATCTCCATTTTAGCGGGCACCAACCACTTTCCCATTCCCCCCCCCGTCGTTTTGTCCTGGATGAACGCGGCCATTAGCAGAATTAACAGAAAGAAAAAAGAAATATACCTCTTTAACTAAAGTTTTGTCCTTACTATAGCTTCTACTAGCCCACGGTACTGTTAGAGATCTAACTATAATTCCAACGATCACCGCACGATCTAGATATGATGAATGCTATGACGATGGCCTGAGGTGTGTCTAAGGCACGGAGAACGACTTTCTATCTCACCCCCTATTTTATTCACCGCTTTCCCATTCCACTAGAGTTCCTAAAGTCGCAATACACGAGCGCTTTCTCACCGCCCCCTCCGAGCGACGCATAGAAGAAAAGGAGCAAGCAAAGATGGCCTGCCAGAGTGATATTCCATGATGCAACCTACCAGAATTTCCCAAACACTACTGGCAAATATCGTATATTACTTATCTAACCGCCTATGGATAAGCTGGAATTTAGGTGGGATTTCTTACATCTAGGGAGCCCTAAGATTAATCACTTGGAGGAGATAATTGAATCGTCCTCTTCCACCCTCTAACTAACATCGAGAAGTGAAGGATTTGGATGATGAGATGGGGGACAGACTGTGAGAAACATAGAGTAATACGATTTAAGCACATTATGGACGGAATAATAGTGAGTAGCAGTAATCATGCAACGCTCCTGTAGGCCTCTGAGCCTGGGTATTTGTCCAGAGGCTGGTAGTGCTCGTATGAAGCGGAGTCTTTGACAGACCAGTATATCCTAGCCACACTGTGTATTTGTCGCTCCATAGCTTTACGGCTCCACAAGGGTAATGATACATCATAATAGTAATAATAACAATAACCCTCCCAGCACGGATTCTCGGGATACCGCCGATAACCCCCGCATCCCTCCGAAAATATTCGACACAAGCCCAAGCCGAAGAAAGTCCCTAGGATTTACCGATGTTTGGAATCGAAGATGGGTTCACGCAAGGGAGAGTAGACACACGAAAGATACCAAGAGATTTCAACCATAATTTTGCGGGGACTTATCATACAAAATTTGATTGTAACCTAGGCTGCATATAGTAACCCGCATTTCGGGGACTTTTTTTAAAAGAAAAGAAAAAAAACGCCGAGCAGGCTCCGCCCCGGTTACCTCCGTCGTTGCGGCAGCGCCTGCTCTGGGTATGACATAGTAATACCGATATTTACTGCAAGGTGTGCTTCGCCGACGTAGGGGGCGTTTATAGACGCGGGGAATTCCAATAGATTTTGGGAAAAAAAGAAAAAAGAAAAAAGAAAATCCATAGAGGTTCTCGGTAAACGCGTTCGCATCGTGGGGCCGCGGATGGAGTTGGCCTTGGGCCTGAAAGACTGATCATATTGAGTCACTCGGTATTAGGCCGAGACCGCTGGTATATCGCCGTCCAGCCCATTACCACGAAGCATCAAAGAGATGCCCCATATGTCGTAGCGTGACAGCTACAAGAGGGCTTTCGTGTATCTAAGGGACCTGCTTATCCCTCCCAGAAAGTCAAGCCAGTCACTCCCACCGGTTGTATCCGCATGCTTTCGTCTCCTATTTACCTCGATTTAAGATAGCCATGCATGAGTATTTGCCTCTTGTGGTAGAGTGCGATATCTGGGGCGCAGCGCCATGGAGCCACAACCCAAGATACGCAAAACCTGTGACAAAATATATGAATATTGCATTGGTGTGCTGTCGTGTTGAGAGCCCGCTCAGAGTTAATGATTCTTAGACAATTCAATGGCCGGAGGACCAGGGTAAACCCGGCTTTTGCTACAAGTGTGATTTCAGTTCTTTATTCACCGCGACCACCTAGTAACTTGTAACTAGGGCTTTTTTTTACTTATTTGATTTGTTTGGGAAACCGTGTAACCGCAATTAGTGAGGGTTGTGGTGGTGGTGGGGGGTTCTGCTGGCGAGTCTTAGACCGGGTTGATGGTGCAGTATTCGTAACTTGGTATTATAAGTACAATTTCAACAAAATAAATCACTACAAGCCATTAAAATCTCTTTCCGCTTCATAGCTAAGCCCAGCCCATGCACTTTAAACCCCCATTTCTATATCCCCAGCCAAAAACAGGCCGAACCAATTATTATTTTCTATGCCCAAGGGATGGGAATATCGCACAGCTGAGAATGAAAAAAGAGAAGGAACGATGTAACAAGTGAAAATCTCGGGCTCGTGAACTCCCTTCCCAGTGTTCATAGTGAGACATTAAATCGTGAGAGCCTTTAGCGTCACCTATAACTTTTTTTTTTTTGAAATTGCTAGGAAAATTAAGAGAAATAGAGAGTTAAAGGAAGGAGAGAATAGACCCTGTTATTCTGCCTTCTCCTCCGCCTTTTCCTCAGTTCCGTCCTCCTTCTCGCCATTCTCCGTAACGGTAGTTTCAGCGGGTTCCCCGCTGGGGGTTGAAGTGTCATTGGTGCCTTCCTTCTCCCCCTTCCAATCCGGATCCGAATCCTCAAGGCGGTCAATCTCCTTCTGGGCTTTGGCGATGTTCTATTTATAACAATGGTATTAGTGTTGGACCACATAAGCGATTTAACATTGTTTTACCTCTTTAGTCTTCTGGTCCTGATTGTCCTTATACCAAGTCAATTTGTCTCTTAGTTCTTTGAGGACTCTTTGGATGTCTTCTTTGTTTGCGGGAGGCAAGATGTCGGCTTTAATTAATTCTTGCACAACACCGCCTGGAAGATTGATCTTGCCGCCTTCGGGCTTTGCGGGAAGCAAGACATCGGCCTTAGCCAATTCTTGCACAATGCCACCTGAAAGATCGACTTCGCCGCTCTCGGACTCGGCTGGCGTAGCAGGAGATTCGGGACTCGCCGAGGTGGCTCCAGCATTTTTCCTCCCTTTCTTTCCCTTCTTAGGTTTACCAATAAAATAGTCTTCCTTGCGGTCGTCTTTCCTAGTAAGCTTTTTACCACTTAGTGCACTATCATCAACCGAACGAGTAGGTTGAGCGGCGAGAGCTCGCGGTCCGCTGGTGAGTTTGGCTTTCCGGGCAGCCTCTGCAGAAGACGGGTCAAAATACCCAATAAGACCTTCACAAGTGAGGATTTCGGAAGTGTAGGCCTTTTGTGATGCCTCCTCTATAGTTCAGGACCAAGCGTCAGAACTAGTTTTAGCCTTTTGTGGAAGCATCACATACCCATCTTCTGTTGTGCGATTTCGCGCTTCTTGGCTAGACGATATTCCTCATCTTCTTTAGCCTTCTTTTCTCTCCTAATTCTCCAAGCCTCCTTCTCATAGTCCCGGTAAGCATTCCTAGCAGCATAGTAGTCGTCCTTGAGATCCTGGATTATCTGCCACTTCTCCTTCTGCTGGCCGTACAGGCTGCTGCGTTCATCGCGGAGCTTATTCAAGTTTTCGAAACTGTAAACAAGCTTAGCACAATCACTCTACATGAAGAGTGGGGTAGGACTATTTACGCCTCATCCTGCTCGGCCTTGATTGCGTCAAGTTGCTTCTTAGTTTCTTCGTACTCATCGCTTAGTTTCTGAACATCGGGATCCTTCTTCTTGGCTTTGAGCTCCTCGAGCTTCCCCCTTTCTTCGTCAATTGCCTTTTGTTCAGCGTCGAGGGTGCCGAAAGTCTTGCGCTGCTTTAGGAGAGTGGCTATTATTCCAAAGTATTAGCAATGCGATTACGCCCCACATATAATAGATGGGGGCTTACTAATTTCGGCTAGAGCCTTTCTCTCATCAACCAATTTCATATCCCCTCTCTCTATGTTTTTTTCTAGGTTCTTGACAGCATTATCAAGCTCTTCGGGAGTTCCGTATGGGATCTTTCCCTTTTTAGCGTTGAATTCCTTTATTTTAGCCTTGAGACTAGCATCTGTTGTCTTGATTTCCTCTTCAATTTTTCCTCGGTCGCTCTTTTTTGTAGATTGTTGATCCCGGAGACTGGCAAGCTTTTCCTTGAGCTCATTTCGGAGAGGATTTTTCCCAGGAGCCTGGGCAAAATCTAACTTGGTCTTAACCTCATTCTAAAGTCGCAGGAGATGGTTAGAAAAACAAAATACATCCCAAAATTATCAAGCAAAACCCCGGAATTCAAGTAATTTGGGGAATCTGATTTTGTACATACCAACTTCAGGCGAACTTTGTCATGCTCCTCTTGAGCCGCCTGAAGATTTTTCTCGAATTCGATCTGATCAGGCTTCTCCGGCTTTTGAACAAACCTTTTCCCTGTATCAGCAGTACCCAGAACGGCAGCAGGAGGTGTTGCGATATCAGTCATGGTAAAATTAGAGGTCGAGGTCTGTTTACGCCGGATTTCTTGACCCTACTACTACTTTAAGAGTAGCCTGCTCACAAAGCAAAAGTAAGTATTAGTAGTGTAGATCGAAAAAGGGAACTAGAAAGAGCTTTAAGGTCGCATACCGATCTGCTGAGTTCTCGCGGGTGGTTGAGAGAAACTGAAGAGATTTCGTGGCGAATAGGGCCTGACAAAAAAAAAATTTGAGGATAGGTGTTCCTAGGTAACGACTTTGGCCAAGCCGATCTTGGCAGTAGTCTAAGATCTGTCAACACCGATCAATACTAAAATAAACTATTTTAGATATTTTTCATTAAAAAAGGTCCATTAAATTCCGTGTTAGGTAACTTGACACATCACCTAATTTTCCTTCCCCGAGCACTCTACTCGAGTATCATACTTTGGCTGGCATCAAAACCGCAACACCACTCCCACAGAGAACCAATAATCTCAACCTCCATGTTTGGTGATTTGTGGTATTATACAACAAATTTAACTACCGATAATAAAGTAAATGTTGATTTAGCTCGAACGGGAGACACATTTTAGCATCATGATGGACCCCGCTCTACCGTGAAGCCCTAATACTTTCACAGGTATCGTTTCAATATAGAAATATTCGCTGTTAAAAACAACAAATATGGAATAAGGTTACTGCCCAATGGAAATAAATAAGTACGCATCCATCTCGAACCCTAATTGCTCATATCTTTAAGCCCACAATTCAATTGACACTATCTGCCGGTATGGCAACATCATGACAAGTGGAACCACGCCAGGTACCATATCTCTATTACCGGTACTGTACCCAAACGATTCTGCACATCCTGGGAGGGGTTTTTTTCTTTCTTCTCCACTTCTCGGTTTCCTCCTATCATCTTTCTAGCGCGCGAACAGGTGGTGATATGTGCTCACCAGCATCTGTATCCTGACCAGGATGCGGGGGATCTAATATCGTTTTGCCCTGTGGACGGCTTCCGGGCAACAGTTGTTAAGATACTGTTTATGAGGACAAACATGGTCTGAGTTACTGTGCGAGCACCAGACGCGCAAACCAACCACACATAATTCCCAGCTAGCATACTCTCGACTACAGTACCTCTGATAACTTAATTGATAGCAGTGCAAAACGCACCGAGGGTCTCCGAGATATAAGAGGGCCGTCCTGAGACCGAGATTTCGTTCTCTAGAATGCTCTACCGGTACATACCGGTAGTAAATAAGGGTAATTTGTGTCCTAATTAATATCCTCCCTGTTCTTAGAAGATCGATTTACTAATGCCTAAAGCCCTTTAGTATAATAATTGTCCTTAGGATAAACAGATTATTGGTAACCCTCATGGATCATCCTACTTTATTATGTTTGTCTACTTTAGTTCCAATGGAGCAGCAAACGTAAAGTAGCCGTATTAGTCAGGTGGTCGAGTAGTAGAATGTAGCTTATATGAGGCACTGGCCCCGGCTCTTTAAGGTAGTATCTATTGTTATGACTTTTCTTGATGCTAAAGGGGCTCCCCTACTACCTGAGCACCTAATGCACTCGAGTACAACATTGCAAAAACCCGAGATATGCTAGGACGTTGTAGTTGCCTCCCCTAGTAGGGCGTCTTATATATCCTTTTGTTTTGTCTGCGGGCTGAGTTTGCTATGTTTTCTCCCCTCGCAGTGGGGGGGGAGGATTTTAACGTCCGAGCACATTTACCCCCTACTCTAGTTCTCACGATGCCATATCGTAGGGTTTACTAAGGGTAAGTGAGGCGAGCCTGTTCTGATTGGCTTCCAAGTCTATTAGCCAATCAAAAGGCCAGATATAGAGAAGCCGGTGTGGCTAGAGTACCGATACTCCAGCACAAGCACCGGGGATCAGGACAGGGACCATTTTGCTGTTTAACTGCCCTTATCTTGCAGGAAGACATCTCCCCTGGCACTTGTGTCAGCAGCAGAGGGCCCGCCTTCTGGTATCATAACATTTTATAATACCTTCAACAGAGGCGCTAAGGTTGGTCCTCCAGGGTTACACACTCCCGATTTTAACCAGTAAAATTCGAGCTCGCCTCGCTGATGTTCACCCCTCATTGCAGCAGTTTTCCTGAAGGTTGCAAGAGGGAGCCCAAAGCTCCCCGAGTTTTTCTTCTTCATGGATTGCAGAGCAGCGTTCACCGAGGGTCGTCCTGAAAGTTTCGCTCTGAGAACCAGATACGGTATGCTGTGGGTTCTCGGATTCAGTGGCTTGCCAAATGTTGATCAAAGCACGGAGGAGAGAAATGCATTCGCAACCTTCTGTCCAGCTAGGAAATAGCAGTGGCATCATGCAGGTACTCACGCCATAGCTATGCCCTTGCCCTTCGCAAGAAACTTAGCTTCTTGGCATTCACCATCTACCATCCACCCCACAACGCGTTGCCCTCTTGCCTTGGTGCTGTCACTTTACCGCGACAGCGCGACTGCCATTTGCTCCCCACCAGCCACTGTGACTATCAAACGATCTCGTCTCTTCCTCCCGACTTCTTGACAAGCCTGACGACAAACGCTCGGATTCACAACAAAATCACAGAGTTTATATGCTGTGAGGGTCGCTAGCGACCAATCGCGACACTAGCAAAATGCACATCAAACAAATAATCGTTCAGGGTTTCAAATCGTATGTCAGCTATCCCCTATTTATTCATAACCACTGTAACTGCTTTTGATCTCGCTGATACTGCTACTTACAAAATCCAATAGCTACAAGGAACAAACAGTTATCGAGCCCTTTTCACCAAAAACAAATGTTATCGTCGGTCACAATGGTTCCGGCAAATCCAACTTTTTCGCTGCCATCCGGTTCGTTCTTTCCGACGCGTATACCCAAATGGGACGAGAAGAACGGCAAGCGCTTCTACACGAAGGTTCTGGATCTGCAGTTATGAGTGCATATGTTGAAATTATTTTCGACAATAGTGACGAGCGATTCCCTACGGGCAGAGATGAGGTGGTGTTAAGGAGAACCATCGGTCTCAAGAAGGATGAATACTCGATCGACAGAAAAAATGCCACTAAGAGTGATGTAATGAACCTACTAGAGAGTGCCGGTTTCTCTAGAAGCAATCCATACTACATTGTCCCGCAGGGCCGTGTTACTACGCTTACAAACATGAAGGATTTCGAGCGGCTGAACCTCCTCAAAGAAGTAGCAGGAACCCAAGTTTATGAGCAACGGAGAACCGAGTCTCTTAAGATCATGGAGGAGACCGAGAGCAAACGAGCCAAGATTGATGAACTGCTAAAGTACATTGAAGAGCGGCTTAGTGAGTTGGAAGAAGAAAAAGAGGAGTTGAGAGGGTTCCAGGAGAAAGACAGGGAGCGAAGATGTCTCGAATATACGATCTATCATCGAGAGCAAGTTGAAATCAATAATGCAATTGATGGGATTGAAGAAACCAGAGCACGTGGCATTGAAATCAATGAAGACAGTAGGGAGGCTTTTATCGAGCGTGAGAAAGAAATACAGGTTTGCTTTTCCCTTCTTTTATCTCCCGATGCATAGTCTTAGCTTACGCAATGATTGAAGGACCTTGACCAATCGATTACAGCAAACAAGCAACAATCGGAACTCCTTCGGGTCGATAAAACCCAGCTTGAGGAAGAATATCGCGAGCATGTCCGACATCGTGCGCAAATTGAGCTAGACGTTAAGGCTTTGACTGCCGACCAAGAACATCTACAACAAGCCAAGGCTCAGTACGAGGCAGAGCTTCAAGAAATCACCGATAGCATCGCTGAGCGTGAGGCCGAACTTAGCGAGCTTCTTCCTGAGTACAACCAGAAGAAAGAGGAGGAGGCTAAACTAAAGTCACAGTTGGAGGAAGCTGAGGCCGCACGCCAGAGATTGTACGCCAAACAGGGACGTAATACTCAGTTTCGGAACAAACGGGAACGGGATGAGTGGCTCAGACGAGAGATCAGGGAATGTCAGGAGACCCTGGGGAAGAGAAAGGTCATAATGGATGGGCTAGAAACTGAGACCACAGAGTTGGAGGCTGAGGTTGCTAGGGTGGAGACAGAAATCGAGAGTATCCGAGGAAAGCTTGACGGCAGATCTGGAACTCTGGAGGAGATCGCCGAAGGTGTTGCCGCTCGCAAAGATGACCGCAATAGACTAGTCGACGAGCGAAAGGAATTATGGCGCGAGGACGCGAAGCTGGATTCGTTGGTAGAGTCATCGCGTCAGGAACTTGACAAGGCAGAGAGGGCCCTGTCATACACCATGGACCAAAATACTTCGCGAGGTCTTGCAGCGGTTAGGCGAATCGAGCAGAAGTTGAACTTGCAAGGATGCTATGGAACTCTTGTGGAATTGATGGATGTTCAAGAGAACTTCCGTACAGCTGTTGAGGTTACTGCCGGACAGAGCTTATTCCATTATGTGGTTGACAATGACGATACAGCAACCACCGTTCTCCAGCATTTACAGCGTGAGAAGGCTGGTAGAATTACTTTCATGCCACTCAACAGACTTAAGCCAAGGTTAGGAGCTTTTCCTGGCACTAAGGACGCATTGCCAATGTTGGATTATATCGAATACGACGAAACTTACGCTAAGGCCTTCGAGCAAGTATTCGGCAAAACAATCGTTTGCCCTGACCTCAATGTGGCTTCGCAATATGCTAGATCCCATGGCCTCAGCGCGATAACACTTGCTGGCGATAGAGCAGACAAGAAAGGTGCATTGACCGGGGGCTATCACGATCCAAGACGCAGCAGATTGGAAGCCGTGAAAGCTGTAAAGAAATGGCGGGAAACATATGAAAAACAGAAACGGGAGGCCATGGAAATTAAGAGAAGAATCGAGAGAAAGGACCAAGAAGTTACGAATGCTGTAGGAGAATTACAAAAAGCAGAGGCAAAAAGAGGCCAATTGGAAAACAGTTATGGGCCGCTCAGGGCTAAATTGCAAGGATTGGTAGGCACGGTAGGGCAGCTCAAAGATACTCTCGAGAGAAAGAGAAAGAGTAGGGAAAATGTCGAGGCAAGCTTGAAGAGTCTGGGCGAGCAACTGGAAGCATATCAAGCAGAGATCAGCAGCGAATTCAAAAAATCTCTTACTTCTGCTGAGGAAGCTCGACTCGAAGAACTCACCGGAACTGTCCAAGAACTACGGAAGACCTTGTCGGTAGTAGCTTTAGAGAGGGCCGAAAAGGAAAGCCGGAAGTCTATCATTGAAGTCGAGCTACGAGAGAACCTACGGATGAGGCTTGATCAACTAAAGGGACAGAGTATGGACAATTTGGAGACTACGGGGTCAGGTGGGCGACGTAGCGATCTGAAAGAAAGCCAGGGAGAGCTGAAGCGAATCGGAAAGTCAATTGATAGGGTCAAGACCAGACTCGACGAAGTCGATCAAGAGCTTGATGAGGCGAAAAAGCAACTTGAGGACCTTGAGCGTCAGAAGGCTGAGCTGCAGACGGCACAGCAAGAGGAGGCACGGAATATCGAGCGACAAAAGAAAAAAATTGAGAGGAGCATGGCCAAAAGGGCCTTACTTACAGACAAGGCCCAGGAATGCAGTCGGAATATTAGAGATTTAGGAGTATTACCCGAAGAAGCCTTCGAGAAATTTGAGAGGCTGGCTTCCAACCAGGTAAGACCTCAAAAAGCAACATTTGGGTGCGCGATGCGCGCCTCAAATCTTGGCAACAAGCGACAGCTTTTGATGCACCCTTGCTTTTTTTTTAAGCATGCACCACTGATTCGTTCGGAGGATATGTAGGTTGTTAAACGACTTCATAAGGTCAACGAGGCTCTAAAAAAATACTCCCACGTCAACAAGAAAGCGTTCGAACAGTATGCAAATTTCACGAAACAACGTGACACTCTAATAAAGCGTCGTGAAGAATTAGATTCCAGTCAATCTTCTATTGAGGAGCTGATTCAGGTTTTGGACCAGCGTAAGGACGAGGCCATTGAGCGGACATTCAGACAAGTGTCCAAAGATTTCGCAGAGATTTTCGAGAAACTTGTACCAGCCGGGAGAGGAAGGCTTGTTATACAGAGGAGGGTAGATAGGGAGGAACGTGATGATGAAGGTAGCGGCGATGATGATGGGGAGGGTAGGAAGGGTGGGGTGGAGAATTACACGGGGGTAGGTATTAGCGTGAGTTTCAATTCGAGACATGATGAGCAACAGAGGATCCAGCAATTGAGTGGTGGGCAGAAGAGCCTATGTAAGTCACTCTATTATTTCCCTACGCCTTATCCCTCGGATGATACTCAAGTATATCGTGCAGAGGATTGAATAACTATTAGGAAGTGATTCGCTAATTTTCAGCAGGTGCGCTGGCTCTTATTTTCGCCATCCAGCAGTGTGACCCGGCACCGTTTTACCTTTTTGATGAGGTTGATGCGAATCTTGATGGTAAGTCGGATCTTAGCTGCAAGTGCTAGCTATCTGGCGGAACTTTGTTATTTTTGGTTCAGGTTATCAATAACCGGGCTGTGTTGGTTCTAAACCCAAGTTAATCCACGTGCTGTCTGCTGGCCTGCAGGATATTAACTTGCTGTTAACAGCCCAACAGCCCGGCTGTTGGGAATCCTGCGCCCAGGCTTTTTTTTCTCGTTGGTACCACAAGCTTACATGGGGGTTATGCACAGCACAATATAGAACAGCAGTCGCACAGATGGTGAAGGATCTCTCGTCACGGGCAGAAAATGGCCAATTTATCGTACGTACCGTGTTACTTTTTCGACACCCCCACTCCAACAAATTAATAAATAGTTAAAAGTATTGTACGACTAACACGGAAATATATCAACAGTGTACGACGTTTAGGCCAGAACTCGTTATGGTCGCGGACAAGCATTACGGTGTGCTTTATCAGGACACATACAAAACCTCTAGTGTCAAAATTGCTAGCAAGGAAGAAGCCCTACACTTTGTGGAAGGCCAGAGGCCTTAGCTAGTCAAAAAAAGGCACAGCGCTAAACGATGAAAAAACGAATAAAGCCTTATTCTCACGAGCCATGAGGATCGAAAATTAGGGGCGTGGACGAGTATTTTTGATGCTTCAATGGCTTTTTTTCTTTTTCTTTTTACCTTTTTCTTTTTCTTCCTTTTGTACGGGTACAATACGGTATCTTTTTTTAAAAAAATCAACTCCATCCATCCATCCATTCATTCATTCATGTGTGCGTCAGAGGCTAAGCAAGCCCGTGATATACCGTATTCCAACAAGTATCAGCGGTTAGTCAATTTCGATACCATGTTTCCACTAACGGCAGTCCGTGAAACGGCTTCCCTTTCCTAACATCCCAAGGATCCAATTATTCGTTGAAGCACCCAATCTTGAGCAATCCTCCAATAGACTCTCGTATGCAGACTTGTACCCCGCTTTATCACGCTTGTAAGCTACTGTACTATTAGCCCACCAGTACCCTGCTCGACTGGCCCTCTCCAGGCACCTGGGAATCCGGGTTACTACGTCTTGACAACTCACTCGCGCGCCAAGTTTGAGTCCATGTCTTACACTTGCCTCGCCAGACAGAAGTGATCCCGAGCACCCGGTGATGAGGTTGGCGAGAGGGTTATGATGCACTCCGATGCATTCCGGGGGATCCACCACAGACGCCAAAACGCCCCGGAGCCCTGAGCGTCGGCACTTTACCCTTACTTAAGGCAGTGCAACCAAAGCAACTGCCCCGTTTGGAAAAAATTTCATCGCGGCCTTTAATCTTTGCCTTAGTGGTGCGTGAGGGGTAGGGAAGAGGGGGAAGCGGCGAGGGTGGTCTTGGTATGGGAGGGAGGGGCAGAGGAGGGGAAGAGGAGGGGAAGAGGAGAGAGAAGGGGGAGCATGAAGAGAAGGTGGTGGACAACTCCGTCCGTCCTGCGAGCTCTGGTAAGGCTTTCTTTGATCCTTTCCTCTTGTGTTGCGAAACAATGAGGAGTCTCGGATTCAAATGCTGCTCTCTCCTTCATCACCATCATCCTGAGCTTTTATTTTTCGTTGGCCTCCTGCATAAGATAGCACAACATAGATCTTGCGTTCCGTTCCGTTTCGCTCCCGTCACTTTATGACAATCGAAAACCAAAAATCACTGGAGGGAGCGGCAAGACAAGCAGCACCATCAGTTCGATCTCGCTTCTTCCTACAGGATAAAAGGACACGTCAGCTAAACAAAGTTTTTTGAAGGTCTCCACCAGACAGAAAAAGGAATCGATCAGTCGCTTTTTTGTTAGACAGCATCCAGGACACCATTCCTCCCCCCCCCTTTTTTTCCTTCCTTCTCTTCATGAGACCCGACAACCCGTATCCGCACCCGCCTATCCGACAGACGCAGCAGCCCAGTCAAAGTCTAATCCGACAGGTGTCACCGAGAGATACTTCTTGACCGCCGCCACCGACCTACGAATGAGCTATTGCCGACAAACAAAACCTATGGGCGAATGTAGGTCTCGAGACGTGTTCACCAAATACAAACACACGATAACTGATCCACTAGCTTTAAGGTTCGAAGCATGTTTCGAAGCGAAAACGGGTCCTATAATCCCCTTAAGCTCCCCCGAGAAAGACCCCTCAACCAGCGTCAAACATGGAAGGTTGCATGCAATAACCAAAACGTCCATACCAGCAACCCTGCTCATGATCCGAATCGGTATCACAGCCTTGCAGAGTCCATCATGCAGGCAAGAAGGTAGAGCTCACCTGAGGGTTAGATAATGCCCTTAGTCTAGTGCAGATAGTGCTGACATTCCTTACTAAGTCAGAAGCAAATTGAGTCTGGCAGGGTTCCGGTGATGCAAAAAACGAGCAAGGGCAAATATTGATGCATAGTGAGAAATTCTATCTAACAAAAAACTTATAATCATTGGGCACTCTGGCTGATACCCCAAAGACGTCACTCCCTCGCCTTCTACACCCCATACCCGGCAAAGATCCCCCTGTCCTTGGATGGCCTCGAGTGATGAGCTCGAGTGATGAGCTGTGAGTCGCTAATGGGCCCCTCTGATCGAGACCTGTCTCATGAGGAAGGAATCGGATCCGATTGGTTACTGATTTGCCACGGGACCAGACCACAATAACGCTAGAACCGCTCCGGGGCCCCGCAACCCAAGAGTGAAGCCCCAGGTCCCCATTCCGGACTAAGAACTGTCTCCTATAAAGGCCACAGAGTAACGAGCCTTGGAACCCTCACAAGAAAAAGGTGTTCTTTGAGGTGAGTAATGATCTTGACATCCTTGTTGGCCAAACCAGATCTAATGATTTTAGTTGCTCCCAAACAACTGCTGGTATAATGCTCTGAATCACCTCGTGGTCGGAGGGTGAGCTCCAGCCACCGGACAGTTCACAGTCTACCGCTTCCTACCTTATTCGAGGATTCGGGCCAGATTTAGAGCCGTTCGGGAATAGCTCTTTGAAAAGGAAACTGCAAGACAGGGAATTTCCAGTCTAAATAATAACGAGGAATGTGGGGTGGATACCACGAGCACAAGATCCACGAATTCCCCAGCCCTTTCACCTACGGTGCTTCGGAATTTCAGGTGGTAGTACCAAGGGTGTGGTCATTCGCAACAATTCCGGCTTGAACTCCGCAACTAGAGCCCGGCAGCTACACCACATACTCAGCACAGTATCGTCACTCCTTCCTGCCAAGTGCCAAGTGGCTCCGGTGTGCTTTTACCACGGTCGCCTCGGCTGAAGGGCACGCCCTCTGGTAGTATTAGGACCGTTTTTCCAGACGGATAACGGCGAACCAGACTCCGGCGATGCCCGCTGCCGAATAAACAGAGTTGTGTGGACATCTACCCACTACAGACGAGACGAAAATGCCCTCGTTGCACGACCTAAAACCCGACCATCATGTGGCACCGATTTCATGCTACTCAAGGGCAAAATGGCCAATGGTCGTCCCAAGTGCCGGGGGTTTTCATACTCGATCGGCAGGGATAGCGTTGGCTTAAAGATTCATTGAGTTCAGATGCTTTCAGGCTGAAGATGTTAGTCCAGCCGGGGCTTAATGCCGGGTAAGAGCGAAGGAGAAATTGACGTTGAAGTGACCAACAGATCAAGGTAGGCTGACCACCATATCATAAAACCCCACCATTGGTTGGGAAAGACTCACAAAGGACTTATTTAACGAGATTCCCAGTCTGCGCTTTCTCTTGTCCGTTTCATACATCAGACTCTCGGTCTATCGATTCGATAACAAGCATTTTGTTCGGCGGAGCCTTGGTATTCAAGTCCCAGGAGGGTCGATTTACAAGAGATACGAACCACCGAACGTCACTGGCACGAACGCCATCAAGCCATATACCCCGGTGCGATGATGTTTCAAGACCTCGCGAGCAACATTGCGAAAGTGGAAGCTTGTGACGAACGGTTCGAGACGCAGTTTGTTGTGCTCTGGGAGATACCCAGAGTACAAATGATGATGGGAGCTGGAGACGAGAGCTTCCGAAGACGGCGGTGTGTGCAATGCTTAGAGATTTACATCATGGGCTTGCTGGTTTTCTGTTGTTCAGATCACCCGGCAGCTGAGAATAGGAGATGTCAGAGAAAGGCTATAATCGAAAAGAGGGCAACAAAGCCGACGATATCTGAGACCCGGCGTGCTCAGGTTCGACCCTCTTCTTTCGATTCAAACTCGCTCTGGCGCCTCCCTTCTCCTACGGTTTCCACCCCTTTACAATACGCAGCCGGCTTTTCAAAAGCATTGAGCATGCTGTAAAGCGGGAAGAGATCTATGGAGACTCGATCGATATTTGCTCTTGGATTAAACTGTAAGCATCACACCTACATAATTTATGTAATATTCTGTCCTAACAAAGTCTTGCCCCTTAGAATTTAAATCCAAAGAGCAAATCTCACTAAGAAGCCGCTCTGAATCTACCCCCACCGTATCGCTGGGCTACAAGCGGCAACCCCAGGCACCCTGACTACGGAGGACGTTGTGCTCGAACTGGGACCTTTGAAAGAGAGAGAGAAGGTTGAGATGAGTCTTCAAGCAATTGTCAATACTCTGACAGAAGTAACAATCTCATGGAAGAGGTTCTATACTAGCAGACTTGCGGTTATTGCTTGGAACCTCATCTCAACTTTCTCCAACAAGCTTTATTTCTCCTTTTTATTTTCTCATTTTTGGTTCTTAACCTATTATTCGCTCCGTGAGATTATATCGGGTGGGAATATATCAGCGAAATGTGCACGGCTTACAGAGCAATTAGGCTGTCTTCGCTGGACAAGGGCCGCAAGAAATACGATAAGACTTTTGGTGCTACCGTAAAGCACCACTATACTTATTATCTTACTCGTGGTCTTTGTCCAGTGAAGGTGGCCTAATTGTTATGGAAGCCATGCACATGACGTGGTGAGGAGTTTTAGCATGTACAATATCTACAAGTAGCAATAGGGTTATAGCAGTAGTGCAAAACATGTGGTATAGTTCATTTCCTTGCGCCTATCTCCTCACGGCGCTGACAGACACAAAACTGCACTGTAGGGCAATGTCTCTTGGCTTTTACTTTTTACTTTTCTCGGTTTTCTCCCTAATGCATGGCGCTGACCAGGTAGTCGCCATTATGCAAAGTAGCCTTCCGCAGAGATCAGAAAGCAGCTCACCACGTACAAAGATGAACAGGACAAAGCTTTTTTCTCCGTTTTGACCCGTGCATGCCCAGTTATCTCAACCGGCCAGTGACGCTGCGGCTCAAGTATCCGAAACGATCTGCAGGGTAAGAAAGAAAGAAAGGGAAAAAGGGAAAAGAAGCCATTCGAACCCAAACTCTCATTTTCTGTTCCACTTATTTCCTCCCAAACTGAGCTCTATGAATTGTGGTCATGTGCTGTAACCAAAAAAAAAAAGTGAATTCACAGTTCCAAGGCATATCCTCTTGCCAAGAAACGCCTCCATGAAGTTGAACCGCATTACCAAGCAAGGGACGCCTACCTGTACCGCAAGTACGCAAGTACGTTGAAATAAGAGTTTTTCTTTGTAATCTGTCTCAGACTTGATAACAAAGCGCCATCGCTTAGCCCTTTATGGACAAAAACCAGGCTCATTTCGGAAAAACTTCCTTTTTCTGACTGTTTACGAGCCCCTAAGTTACTTTATTTCAACGTTACTGTATGATACGAGGTATGATACTAGTACTTGTACTTACAGTACTAATTGTATACTAGCGGTAGGCGAGTTTTTCTTTTCTTTGCCAGACAGATAGATATGATAATGCGGTAGGAACTTCCGGGAAAAGCCCTTCGAATTAACAGGCGTAATCGTAATAGAACTTATAATAGCAACCACTTGGCAAATACGGGTGAGTACGGGAGGGGAGGAGGATTGGGGCATCATGGGGTATCGTGGCTCTTTTTTTTTTTTTTTTTACCCTTTTTTTTTTCTTCTTCCCTTTCTCTTTTTCCTTCCTTATTCAATTGGGCGACGAATAGTGCTTTGAAGACCTTACAGTTAGACTAGTTCTATGACTTGAAAGAAAGAAAGAAAGAAAGAAAGAAAAAGGGTGATGATGTATGATAGATACGGTAGTCTAGCGGGGAAGGGGCCGTTAAGACTAAAGTTCTTCTTCGCACGGGGCACGATAATAGAAAGAAAAAAAACGCCAGAACCAAACCATAGACCAGGCCAGATCGGCATGACGAAGATAGATTAGTTAACAAGTAATTATATTATTTTTTTTGTCGCTACCTTCGCCTTACGGAAACTGCCCGTTGAATACTCCCTACCCCAACCCCTTGTTGGTCATCCGCCCGCCTCCCAGCCCAATGAAAGAAAGAAAGAAGAACCATAGTTGAGGTAAACCGAGCTAATCAGGAAAGTCCGGAGATCATTCGTTCGTGAAGTTGAAGCTGAAAAGCTTACTGCTTTGCTGTGGCTAGTAAAAAAAGAGCTGGCACGCGCTCCTTTCAATCAAGCCAACCGGTTAAAAAAGTCAAGAGTTCGCCTCGTTCTTTTTTCTTATTTCTCATTTCTCATTTTCTCTCCTACTCGGTCGACCCGGTCCGGTGCATGAAGTGTAGAACTTCATGTCCGGAAAATAATGATACCCTTGCGCAGCGACAGCACGATGCAACCGACCCCGCTTTGCATCGACCATCATGGTCCTATCAAGTGCCGGGTAGGGAAAATGAAGAACCAGAATGACGAAATTGGTGCGCTGGAAAAATATACAGGAAGCAAGTGTCAGAAATTTGGGGGGGGCGGGTTGGGATTTTATGCAGGTGACTTTTAAAAGGGTTGTTTTTTGAGAGCGGGGGAAAATGGGGTTGGGGTAATTGTTGTTGATGGGAGGCCTGATTTGTTTATTTGGGAGTTTGGGATGGTGGGAGGTGGTGTTGGAGCGGGTATTGGTAATATCAGATTTTGGTGGAGAGTATGAAATGTTACTAAAAAAATTGAGATTGATTTTGGAAGTACTACTGGTGATATGATTATATAGAAAGGTAGTTTTGGGATTTAAATACTTGAGTAAAAGAACTTTTAAAGGAGAGTATAAGAGGAAAAGAGAAATGAGTTTGTTGAGAGAAGGAGGATGGGAAAAAGTATGTAGAATAGAGTAATTTTTTCAAATTATCTACTATTATATAACATAATATAAACTTTACAATTACAATAATTAAAGCCAAAATCAGTCAAAGAATTAGAAGAGAGAGACCCAAAGTCAAGTTTTAAGTCAATATATATCTACATTTGAGGCAATGGTAGATTTATGAAGAGAGAAAGGATACAACTAATTCTTATAAGGAAGAAGTCTAGTAAGGAAAGGACAAATGAAAAAAATACTCAATTCCTATCAATATACCACAATTAGAATAAACTAGTCATACCTTATCTCTTTTATAGTAAGTCTTAATAGACAGTTCTGATAGTTGTCCAAGTAGTAACTGCAGACAATTCCTCAGGGCACAGTAGTAGTACTCAAAACCAGAAATATTAGTACTACTATTCTCAGAAATTATCTAGTTAACTTACTTCTTCAGATCTCAATTCACCTGTAAACTTCTCAAAAAAAAACCTTCTCCTAAAGCAATTCCCTCTATTAGAAAGAAGGAAATGCAGTGCTGCTGAATTACCCCAAGTAGCAAAGAGAGAGTAGAACCTAATTCCCCAGGAGACATTGAATAGGTAGACAGCTGCAAATACAGCCCATACAAATTGATAGTAAGATTCTATTAAACCTTGTAATATCTACTTCCATCCATCTTTTAATTGAGTTTTCTACTATTTTTTATTTTTTAAAAAAAAGTTGATCGCGCGGACGGACGGTCGTCGTTGTAATTACCGTTGCGTCAACGAGCACGATTACTTTTCCAGCAACGAAAAGCACTTCGCCGATCGCTTCTAATCTGATCTGACGTCCAGGATCTAATGAAGAGATAAGATCAAATAAGCCTCATCAGAAGCTTAGTTAGTAACGGATACGGTTACTCTACATAGAACGTCATGAGCAGTAAAGTAAAACATCTGTCCTCCAGCCTTGCCATTCATTTCTCCCCTTTCTTGACTCTTCACAGTATTGTATCGTGCTGATATCATCCTAACCTACGTTACTTACCCCTTCAACGACAACAACCGCAACCACCGCGAATAATCAATCTCCAATGGCAAATGTGAGTCCCCCCCTTCCCCTCTCCCCTTCCCCCTCTCCTATCCATCAACACATCGCTAACAAAAAACCACCCCCTCCCCCCCCCCCTCAGAAAGCCGCAAAACAACTCGCCCGTGCCAACACCGCGACCTTAAACCGCACACACCTCACCACCCTCGTCCTACACACACTCTTCATCCTCTACCGCCTCCTCTACCGCTCCGGCTCCTGGAGCAAATACCTACTCCTCTCCCTCCCATCGCTGGTAATAGAACTCTACCTCGAGCGCCTAGGACGGCCCAAGTACGCCTCCGGAGGCGATGGGGCGCTTATTTCCGCCGGGGAGGATATGGAGGCTAAGGGTGTCACGGAGTACATGTGGGATATCGTCTACGTGACTTGGGGCGTGCTCGGACTTGTCGGGGTAGCGGGGGAGTGGGGCTGGTGGGTTTGGGTATGTATTTTTTTCTTATTTTCCACCCTTCGAAAGAAAGAAAGAAATACGCATGCAGTGGGCTAATGGTGAGGTATCGTATCGTATCGTAGGCTATCGTCCCCATGTACGCAGTTTACCTGGCCGTCGGAATGTATCGTGGTATGAGTGGGATGATGCCAGGCATGTCGCCGCCCGATGCTGCCGCCGCGCCCGAGGCACCGCAGAGCAATCGGCAGAAGAAGGCGGAGAAGAGAGGGGGGCAGAAGGTTCGGTATAATTGATTAAGGTGGTTCATTTGTTTGTTTGTTTGTTTCGCTTCGTTGTTATTGTTTGTTGGGGAGAACAAAAAAAAATGATACCTGGTCGAGTCTACCTGCCGGTTCGTTACGATGACGAGAGATTTAGATATTGTGCCAACGGCGATGGCAGTGACCCTGTCTATTTTTTTATTATTATTTTATTTTATTGCTCTTGCTGTGGGTTAGCAAATCGGCGTGTCCATTCATCCATCCGCCCGTTAAAACACGCGTCCGCACCACGATGGTGACGTCCTTGAGCAGGGGAGCCATAAATCAAAACAAGCGTCTCCTCGTACAGGCTAGGCCAGGCACCAATCCCGAGTGACAATACATGACCACGAAAACCATCGAGAACTATCGAAGCTTGCGATAAAGATGGCCCCTTTATTGATACATTTATCTACGCATCATTGGCCGGTCCGCGATACTGCAGAATTCCGGAAACGGTGCCACTTTAGGATAAATACTGTGTGCGCCTGCGCCTGTGCCTGCCTAGCCTATTGGGCGGAGATATCGTAACGGTGCTCGCTCCCCTTTTCTTTCAGAGCCTTTGGAAAGTCCCACATTTGCACTGTCTTCATGCTGGCTTCGGCTATGGTTCTTTGCACACTGTCGTCTTGAGAACGGAGGCATGAGTTTTTGAAATGGTAGTGCACACGAAAAGAAAAAAAGATGTAGATCCCAATTATTCAGAATCAAGAGAAGCGTAAAACTATCGCCGTAGCACATGGACTAGCTAATACAAATCGAAACACTAAGCCTCCCCTCCTTCACGGGAAAAGAAACAAGGGAAAAGATTTCTTAAACAAGAAGAAAAGCCCAATATTATCTGCGTTGAAAGTTCCCATCATCTTTTTTTGGAAAACCCGAGAAAAAACAAACACCAGAAAGCATAAGAGATTGAAGGACGTTTAACCACCGAAACCGTAGAGAGTACGGCCCTGGCGCTTAAGGGCATAAACAACGTCGAGAGAGGTAACGGTCTTGCGTTTGGCGTGCTCGGTGTAGGTGACTGCATCACGGATGACACCTTCGAGGAAGGTCTTGAGGACACCACGGGTCTCTTCGTAGATCACTATATAATGTCAGAGTTGAACGGAATAGAAATGGAGCGCTGAATTCAACATACTAGCAGAGATACGCTTGACACCGCCACGACGTGCGAGACGGCGGATGGCTGGCTTGGTGATACCTATGGTATAGTATGTTAGTATGGTGAGAATAGTGAGGGCTCAATGAAGCACCAACCCTGAATGTTGTCACGCAAAATTTTGCGATGACGCTTTGCTCCTCCCTTTCCAAGACCCTTTCCACCTTTTCCGCCTATATAGATAGCATGTTAGTAAATTGTTTTGGATAGACAGAAAGTTAAGTGAGTCTGGATAGTGGCTGGTGTTGGGGGGACGCGTCGTGGGCCGAAAAAGCGACCACAACAGAGCCGACCGTGAAATTAGCAGAGAGGGAAGGTGAATAAAAGGGATAACTTACGTCCGGTCATATTGATAGTTGTTGTGAGTTAAAAGCGAAAGCTGATGAAGGTTGAAGGAGAAGCGATATTTCGTTTCTGGAGCGTCGGTGGTGGTGTTTGGTGGCGAAAGAGATTTGTTGGCTAGAAAGTCGTTGTTGGAAGCGAAGGAAAAAGAGAAGGAGAGGAAAAGAAAAAAGAAGAGGAAAGAACTGGTACTGGGGAGACCCTATTTATATGCGAGTGAAGGCTGGTAGTAGGGAGACAGATCAACATTGTATCTGGTGGCCGCATGACAACCGCCTTCCCTCGCCGAACTTTTTTACCCCCCTCAGCTCGGCCTCCTTTCCAGTCGAATTTCTAGTCAAATATTTGTATGGGGTTTTCGGCCCTCAAAATCGTGTGTTTCGTAACCGCCACGCCAAGACGGCCTAGCGTGCCTTAGTCAGAAACCACACCAAACTTTACCTTCCCACGTTCGCGTCTAACTTTCAACCCACTCAACCACCAATCTAACCAATAGTCTATACGAGTAATGGATTGTTGTGTAAGATGTAATAATGGTGAAGGCTCTGGTTGGGTTTGCGGGTTATCCATCTACTCTATAATCTATCTAGTGCACTGTTTGCGAGAGAAAAAACTAACCCTTCCAACAGAAAAGTAAAGGCTCCTCTTGTCACCCGCCGATGACTGGCATCTGGCATTCGAAGATGACCTTCTGTGGGTGCCAGTAACTCATATGTTCGCTCTCCCCAACCTTCCTTTAAACCCTTTGCAATCGCCCCATAGCTGTGATCCAATACAACACCAAAGTCCTACCCTTGATTTACCTCACCAGAAGCACGGCCTTAGGATTCACAAAATAGAAACAGAGAAGAGAAAGTCTATCCCATCCGACCAACTACCGTACCCTGGTATCATTATGGCCCCCTCAGTTCCCGCCTTTCAACCGCCCTATATAGTTCATGAAAAATCACTCGATATTCTGAACGTTCTCCCTCTCCTCCCTCTCCCGCTCCAACTGGCCAATACCCTTCATCTCCCCGTTTGCCTCCAGACCAAGAACGCTCACCAAAAACTCATCACCGGCCCCACGGACAAGAACATGAATGTGTTCAACGCTACGGACACTCTGGATACTAGCCCAGTTCTTGAACCAAAGTACGTTCTCGACACCTAAGTGTTGGACGAAGGTGCGTTGAACAAAGTCATTGATAAGTTTGCGAGATTCGGATGTGATATCACCGGCTTCGGGATCGGGCCCTTGAATTGTTGGGATGAAAGCTTTTGTCCAGGCTACTAAATGTACTATTAATGATGATTAGTTATCAGAAACATTGGTGTGCTTGCCATCCCAAAGGCATCCGGAAATCTTGGCACGGCTCAGGCCTTGGAAACACCAAAATTTACGGGCACTATTGGAATTGGCGAGTGCTATGGAGATACAATGTTACACAAAGACAAACATGGAATAAAAAGGCAGGAGCTTACATATGCCGGGAGCATTGCCATATGGCCAATCGTTAACCAATATTTTGGTATCAGCTATAAGTGTAATTGTTAGCTTGAGGTTGGTCTTTTGTTCACTCGATCTGAAATCACATGCTGTGCTAATGTGCAGCTTGCAAATTGGAATTAGGGCAAACCTTTAGAGGCAAACGGAGTTGGATTCTCTGCTACCAGGTCTGTCCATCCCAATCTCTCCTTCAATATGAAGGCCTGAATAGTTCCATACTCCTTTCTGGTTTTATGAGACCACGAGATATAGCGCTTCAAATCGGAAGGGACACGTTTGAGATCTTCAAGTCTATTTTCTTCTGAGGGGTAGCGAGCTTCTGTCAGTTTCTCTGGCTACGGTAGCTCAAGCGAAAAGAGTGTAGGTTAAGCGAACCAATTATAGCCTTCAAATCCTCCCAGGTCAGGGGTTTGTACTCCTCATCAGTCAAAGCTAGCTGATGAATGTCCTTATCGGTGAGTTGATATCCATCGTGTTGAGCCTCAGCTACTTTGTCCGCCGTTCCAATCGCTGTCGGGGCCGGTTTGGTCATTTTCTTTGATCTGTTGGAATACCTCCGTGGGGCAGCAGTTCTGGCCTGAAGTGGAAATTGAGTAAAGGGGTTGGTTGCTTGGGAATTGTTTGTATGAGGACTGGATTTTTGTGCGGAGAGCGGAGTAATGGATCGGCAAAGACCTACGAGAAGGGTGTCTTAACGGGTAGAGTACCTGGACCCTTGGAAACGAGGTACACCTAACCCCATCTACACGACTTCCAGTACCGGTAATATTTTCCGAGTAAATCTCTTCTCGATATTTATCAAACTGTCAGTAAACAGTAGTTGCTTCTCTTTTTTAAAACTTTCTCTATCGGAAGACACCAGATTTAAAATGGGGTGGCCTGGGGGGGATATGGTACGTTTCCTAAGAAATTAACCTGGCCCCGTCCGCAGCTTCTGCCTTAGATATATATTAACTTTGTGCTTTCCCAACCAGATTCCACTTAGCTATTTGCCTTGCTCTTCTTTGTCGTGAGGAAAGCACTTGGAATTATGTCGAACGCCACTTCTACCGCTAAGGACTCGCTGCTCGGTTCTCAACACCTGCAAGACCTCTATATTCCTGCTGGGGTGTTGGTGTTTGGTACAGCTTTATTGGACTATGTATATTTTCCCTATGTGGTGCTGGCAGCATTGGTCATCGGAGGCTTCCGGGTTCTGAAGGGCCGTAAGTACCAGTAGACACCAAGTGTGCCATTGGGGCTGTTGATAAAAGTCATTACTGACGTTGGGTTAAAGATGGCCCAAGGAAGGTGTTGAAAGCAGACAAATGGCAGGATTTCGAACTCGTAGAAGCCAGAGCGCTATCTCACAACACTGGCATGTAAGTCGATGTAACAACTTTGTGGTCGTATGACTTCTATGATTGCTGACGGAGCCGCTAATAGATATAAATTCGCTCTCACTCGCCCTACAGACGTTCTTGGTCTTCCGATCGGTCAACACATTCAGTTCTCCGCCAAAATTAGTGGTGTAGATGTGGTTCGGTCTTACACACCTATATCTTCTGACGAGACCGACCGCGGATCTTTCAGTATGCTGATCAAATCCTACCCAGCCGGAAGCATCTCTAAACATATTGCATCGCTCAAGGTCGGGCAGAGCATTAAGACCAAGGGCCCAAAGGGACAATTTGTTTATCAGTCTGGCCTCGTACGCGCATTCGGGATGATTGCCGGAGGCACTGGTTTAGCTCCGATGCTTCAGATCATTAAGGCTATTATCAGGAACCCGGAGGATAGGACCGAGGTTGATTTTATATTCGCCAATGTGAATGTGGAAGATATCTTGTTGAAAGATGAGCTTGATGAGCTGGCTAGAACGCATAGAAACTTTCGAATCCACTATGTGTTGAATAAACCCCCCGAAGGTTGGCAGGGTGGGGTTGGGTTCGTGACCGAGGATATGATCAAGGTGAGGCTTTCTGATTTCGCTTGTCCAGCCCTAACGTTTGCTTGCTGCATCCCTTGTGTTTGTTGGGTGAGACATGAAGTGGTAAGCTTGAGCTGACGGTGGTGATGTGTAATTGATATACGAGTAGGAAATATGTCCTGCACCTGCCACTGATATTAAGATTTTGCTCTGCGGTCCTCCTCCTATGATTAGTGCCATGAAGAAGGCTACTGCAGCTTTGGGTTACGAGCCTGCAAAGCCCGTGTCCAAATTGCCAGACCAAGTCTTCAGCTTTTAGTTACTGGTAACGTATGTGCAGGTGATGCATTATACTGAGGGATCCGAGAAAAAATTGGTGAAGCTAGGCTGCTCTACGTTACGGGGGTTTGAGGGGCGTAAAGCGTTGGGTGTTCACGATAAGCTACGAGCTATTTCTTTATTTTGTTTTTGTAGGGCAGCCATGTTTATTGGTAGAGGGAGAAGTAAAGACGGCACAATATATGCAATTTTAAGCACATCGAGCGAGACCTTGTGACAAATGATAAGATAGTTTTTCCCATTTGATACCCTATTTATCGTCAGAGCGTGTTGAGGGGAAAGAAGTTCGTGATCGCTCTTTTCTTGTTGGGGCATGGAAGCCGGTTAGTGGGATCATTGGCCATGGCGTTGAGGACTAGTTGTGCATAATATCGGGTATCTGTTGGTGACCGAACTTTCGATATTCGTTTCAACAGTGGTGTTTTCTGATAGCGAGTCGCTTTCCTAATGCACGCTTCACCTCCTGCCACCTGGCTTCGATATGTTCGCTGGTTTGTCAGTCATTTGCGGGACCAGGAGGTATTTACTTGCATATTGTTAGAGTTATACGGGGCCAAAGCCGTCAGGAGCTACTAATTCGCTGTATAAGCGGATGGGGAGAGGGGGGGGGGCGCTCAGATTTCATGATGCTTTGGCCATTGAATTCGTCTACCAGCATCTTTGATTTCTACTAGATAAAAAGGTAAGCACTGTATTTACCTTATTTGATTTCGCATTTTTTTTCTCTTCTTGTTACTTCTACCAACCTTTTTTCCTTTGACTTTTTTTAGCCCATTCTCTTCGCCGTGGAATCCTGGGAGAAAGGTTGAAGCGAAAGAAAGACGCTGCTGCAGATCTTCTCGGCACAAGGGCCACAGAACACTTTCGATCTTGCCGTGGCTCCTTCCCTTTTGGAACACTGGACGAGAAGCCAAGACCTCGGGTGATCACAGATTCGTCTCAGCGCACAGCTGCCCACAAGTGAGCGCTTCCTTTCCATTCAATCCGAGCTGAACCTTCTTTCCCTCATGTCTATTGCTACTTTGCGATAGAAGACTGCGACGTGTGCGCAAACACTCTTGCGGTTCTGTCCTGGTCTTTATTCCTCCCCCGCAGCAATTGACTTCTTATGCGTTTTTTTCCACTCGTTCTCTGAATTCGCTCCAAAATATCCTTGATCCCCCGCAAAGGGGGTTGAAAGGGAAGAAGGGAGAAAAGGGCTTATTTCGACTATTTTTATTCTTTCCGATTGTTTGTTTGTTTATCCGTTCGTTTGTTGTTGTGTTGGTCGACCTTTTTGCTTATCCGCGACTGCTACGTGTTTAGGCGCTATACTGTAGTGCTACTTAGTCTCTCATCTGGATTTGTTTGTTTTTGGAATTGGGGGAGTTGGGATTCTCTCTAACGAGACAAGATGGTTTACTACGATGATGAACTAGTGGGTTCCCCTCTCACGTTGCCGTATTGCTGGAGTGGAAATAGATTTTATATTAATTTTTGTGTTTTTCAGGACGTGTTTGATGTGTACCATGTCACGTAAACAGCCACGTACCATTCCAGATTTCTCGCGATATCTAACCAATCAATTATAGAAAACCAAAAGCTGTCCGCACAATTGAGCACTCATCTTCGTCGTCTTCCCATAACCAGGTTGGCCATCTTTTAGATCGTGGCCGCCATAGCCTCGACCGACATCGCGGTCACGATGACCACTATGATCATCGTGACAACCGCCGGCACCATCACGAGCCACACCACCATGGGGAGAATGCAATACCTGCAGCCGCACTTGCTTTCTCTGGCGCGCTAGGCGCTTCAATCGCTAATTTGGCTGTTTTCCCCTTAGAGGTTATAGTCAAGAACATGCAAACGCAGCGCCAGATTTACTATGCGCGTGGTGGACGGTCAAGACGTTCACGTTCCCACCGAAAGAAGGGGAGTACGAGACGTAGTTCATCTTCGTCATCTTCGTCGGGCTCGGACCGACAGCGCTCGCACAGTCGTACAAGGACGGGGTCGCGGGGTGGCTCACCTTCAAGGTCGGATGATCGGCGTGGGAGAGGTGAAAGAGGTGGATCTCATTCCCGCAAAACTGAAGAACACATCTCTTATACTTCGCCGTATGTCGAGCATGGGACTGAGGAGACCAAGGTGGTATGGGAGCACCGTTATGAGAGTAGTAGCAGTGAGGAGTATTATGACGGCTTTTTCGAAACCATCGAAAAGATTTATGCAAGAGAGGGCATAAGTGGATTCTATATCGGGGCTGTAGAGGAGACAGTGGGTGTCATAGGAAGCACGTTTATGCATATAATGATTCGTGAGATTTCCCTGGTTTGATACTTGCTAAGAGGGAGTACTAATTACTGTGTGATAGATCACTACCTCCGTAATAAGCGTATGCACTCTCGGCACACACACAAGCTGCCAGTTATTGAAGAAATATTGATTGGCATTGCTGCCAGCTCGGCCGCTAAATTCATATCTGCCCCATTTTCCACGATTGTCACTCGCAAGCAGACTCATGCTCTCATGTACCCGCATGCGAAGCCACCCACGATAACTGATATCTTCCATGATGTTATGAGAGAAAAGGGAATAACAGGGTTCTGGTCTGGATACTCTGCAGGCTTCCTGCTAACACTGAATCCGACAATCACCTACTTGCTCTACGAGGGCTTGAAGAGGGTGGCAGGCGGAAAACAGAAGAGACTCAAGGGTGGTGAAACCTTCTTACTTGCGGCGGTAAGTAAAGCGATCGCTACGGGAATTACCTATCCGCTGGCTGTGGCAAAATCGAGGACACAAGTAGGCGAGGAAGAGGATATTGCTGCTGCCGACGTGAATATTATTGGAAAAGCCATCAAAAAAGGCCTTAGAAGGAAGGTGAAGCGGGCTAACAATGTAGTGCATGTGTTGGTTGATATATTCAAACAGGAGGGGATAGCCGCTTTATATGAAGGTGTGATGGTTGAGATAGTGAGGGGGTTTGTCTCTAATGGTACATCCACCCCTCTTTCCGAGTTAAGGTCTTGTCTTTTTGACACATTGAGATAGGGATATCTATTCTCATCAAAGAATCCGTGCATCGAACAATTCTCTCGTTGTATTACTTCGTAATGAGAGCCTATAATAGGACAGATGACCACTCGTTCAGATCGACTACCCGGATTCTAGCCAAGGACGCTTATGACAATGCGGGACATAAACGTAAGAAGCTCATAGGCGGGGCTGTTGGTGCCGTAGGCGTTGTCGAACACGGCGTTGAAGCAGGAAGATCAAAGGTTTCAAGTGCGATCGAGGGGGGCCGGGAAAAAGTTGAACATATCAAGGAGAAGATCGTTGAGCACACACCATTCGTCGGAAAGCACAAGCATCACAAGTCATCGGATAGCGGTCACCATCTCAGTGGGAAAATGAAACTTGGTGCCGCAGTTGCAGCGGGAGCTGCCGCTGCCCACCTAAAGAGCAGACACGAGAAGCAGGAACGACGTGACCGACACGAAGGGGATGCTGCCTATGGTGGAGAGGCTGTTGCACACACTAAGAGGCATGAACGACGTGAACAGCACGAAGGGCACGCTGCCCATGGTGGAGACTTTGTTTCACACACCAGGAAGCAGGAGCGACGTGACCAACGCGAAGGGCATGCTGCCCATGGTGGAGAGGTTGTTGTACACACCAAGAGGCATGAACGGCGTGAACAGCACGAAGGGCACGCTGCCCACGGCGGAGACTTCGTCTCACACACCAGGAAGCAGGAGCGACGTGACCAACGCGAAGGGCATGCTGCCCATGGTGGAGAGGTTGTCGTACACACCAAGAGGGGGAGAGTGGCAGAATGGAGGGATGGTGTCAATGAGTCTATGACCGATGCCCCTATCAACAATCGATTTGGCAAGTCTACTGGTCACCAGAGTCATGTCGTTACGGCTACTGGGGCTATTTCAGATGCCGCTTTCCACAACCAGTTCGCCCGGCCTAGTGGTCATCGGTCTCATGCTGTTAATTTCACTGGTTCCCGAAACCAGTTTGAAGATGATATTCTCGAGACCAGGATGTCCGACAGCAGCCGCACTGGCTTGGTTGAAAATGTTGATGTTCGGGCCCGGCCTAGTGGTCGTCAGTCTCATGCTGTTAATTTCACTGGTTCCCGAAACCAGTTCGAAGACGATATTCTCGAGACTAGGATGTCCGACAACAGCCGTACCGGCTTGGTTGAAAATGTTGATGTTCGGGAATTGAAGGACGATCGTATCCATACCGGGGAGATGACAGTAATTGAGGAACACCGTCATGGGCGTGGCCGTGGCGGTGGGTTGATTGACTCGCGCACCCATATCGAGAAGACCACCATCCATGGAGGTCACGAACGTGGACATGAAAAGCATGGCTCCATTCATAGCAATCACCACACTGGAACTTCAGATTCTCGCGCCAACCTTGAGTTTGAGGCTGAACGACGACGTAGCCACAAGAGTGGTGGAGGCCATCTCGGGGGGCACACTGATGAACGTATCGTCAAAGAGACACGTGTCACAAAATTCGCCGATAATCTTCGCACAAACGAAGCCCTTCAGAGTCCTGGATTTCTCCGCCCTGGTCCTGCACCATTTAGTGAGACACGTGGAGAGGTTTTCCACGACGCCCCCAGCCGAGCCGGTGATAGTGTCCATGGTACACTTGGGGAGCGTAGAGTTAAGAGCCAAGAGAACACCTGGGTAGACAACATTTCCTCGGCGGCTAATGGCGGCGCGGTCAAGAAGGTGGCACATGTTGAGGAAACCTGGGATATCGACGATGATAACAGCACTGAAATTTACAACTTTATGGAAGAGAAGAGGAAGGCTGTTCCTGTTCCTGGATCTGAAAGTAAGGTCGTCACTGAGCAAAAATGGTGGAATACTTCCAGCGGAAAAAGTTATAAATAAGTGTGTACAAGGCTAGCGTCTTTTCTTTTTAGGGTGTGATATCGTGGGTTGGTGAGCGGCTAGGGTAACGAGGGGGTGGATGGTTAGGAAAAGTTGTTCCTTTGCATTTGATGGCACCGACACGACCTAATCTGTGAGAAAGCCTTGCCTTTTGCCTGGCAAGCTTTCTGAGAAGTCAGATTGCATCAATCAGTGAATAGTTTAGTGGTAGTTGGAGGGGATTGCTAGGTGGATAGTAATTGATGTTATATTATGAGGGACGATGGATGGTTGGTTGTTGATGAATAACTAATGCTTTGCTTCTTGCCAAATACTTGATCCCCAAGCCTAGGGTTTATAAATGCTTAGTTTGAGCTTCCTTATGTTGATTTTGCGGGTTGTGATTCACCGTCTGTAGTATACATTTTTACCCATTTGTGCTCGCTAGAAAAGAGATACACGGATGGATATCAGCCTAAGGAGTCAACTTGGTGAAACTTGTTTTTGAATTGCGCAAGGGCGGTACATAAATTGCCGTGTAAACCTTTACTTCACTGCTGCCCACTGGCACAGCTGGCAACAGTGACTGGAACTGCTAAGGTAGCAGGCAAGTAATCTATTGTAGACCGTAGCTTTTTCCAGCCTTTTCTGAGAATACCAAAAAAGGAAATTCACAGTTTCCACACGGCCTTAAAGGAAAAAGCGCTAGATCCCGGCTTGCCAAAGACGAGATACCAAACAGTTACGAGGACTTGTCCCCGAAAGAATTTAGTTTTAATTGACATAGGAAAATATCAAATATTCCCTCCCCCAATTCACCTTTCTAATACAGCCATACTCAACGCACACATAGCGATATTGGCGTTACCGGAGTGCGCAAGACAAGAGCACTTGGACTATCCGGGGATTGGTCTGAGAGAGCAGGTGCAGCCAGCGTTCTTCCATAGATGACCGACTGCGGCACGGGCGGAGCTGAGCCAAGGGGAGCCAAAGGGTGTTTCACAGGAGAGTAATGGTTATTGCGCACTGGCGCCTTGGGCGGCAATAGTAGTGGTGGGCTCCAGTAGGACGGGAAGTCGGCGATTCTCGACAGGCACGGTTTCGAAGTATGATATTTTTTTGTTGTCAGCTGTAAAGAAGGAGGCGAGGTGAGAGATATCTGGCTCAAGAGATTGCGGGAGGTTTTAGTCCCCTAATGTGATCCTAAAAGTCAGAATGAGGATTTACTTTCGAGTGAACACTCCACTCATAATATATCACTCGAACCGGTAACTAGCTGCCCAGAATGGTCGGTAGCACGTGACAACTGTGGCCAAGCAAGCGCCCCACCAAAATGTCTCGCGTCGTCCCTTACACACAAACCTCAGCAACAGCCCAGCAAATACAAGCTTCGTCCTTGATTCATTTCCATCTCCCCATCATCTCCAAGAAACCCGCAACCGCTCAAACAAGATGTTTATTGCACGATCAGAATATGGTTTGCATTCCCCCTCCTCCTATCTCCATCCCCGACCACCACCAAATCTGTCCAAAATAGCTGATTCGGATCGTCCGTCATACCTGCAGATCGCGGTATCAAGTTCGTAGAATTTCCTCCCACCGAGACATTTTTCCATCACCAAACTAATCAACTCCATCCAGTACTTTCTCTCCCGAAGGCCGTCTGTTCCAGGTCGAGTACTCGCTGGAAGCAATCAAGCTTGGATCAACTGCTATCGGGGTGCGTACCCCACCTTTGCCAATGATACCCCGCCATCGATCACCCCGCACTTTTTTTTTTTCTACCGAGAATCTAATAAATCTGAAACCATCTACAGGTAGCAACGGGATATGGTGTTATAATTGGTGTGGAGAAGCGTGTAACGTCGCCACTTCTTGAAGCTTCGTCTGTTGAGAAGATAGTGGAGATAGACCGCCATCTAGGATGCGCCATGTCAGGTCTTCAGGCGGATGCAAGGTCGATGATCGAACATGCTAGGGTCGAGGCACAAAATCATAGCTTCCACTATAACGAGCCGCTTCGTGTTGAGAGCTGTACTCAAGCTATATGCGATCTTGCTCTGAGATTTGGAGAGGGTGCTGATGGGGAAGAAAGTATCATGTCGAGACCTTTCGGTGTTGCGTTGTTGATCGCTGGATATGATGAAGATGGTCCCCAGTTGTTGGTTACTTCCTGATTACCAGCTGTTGGATGTGTGGGATAGATACTGATGCAGGTTTGATTCAACTTAGGTACCATGCCGAGCCCTCCGGAACGTTCTACCGGTACGATGCAAAGGCTATAGGATCTGGGAGTGAGGGGGCTCAGGCAGAATTGCAGAATGAATACCATAGCGTAATGCGGTCATCCCTTGGACGAATTTACTGATGCTGACACTTCGTCTGGCGTTTTTAGTCCTTGACGCTCGAAGAAGCTGAGACTCTCGTCCTTAAAACTCTCAAGCAGGTCATGGAGGAGAAGCTCGACTCGAAGAACGTTCAGCTTGCCAGTGTTACCAAGGAGAAGGGTTTCAAAATCTACAAGGACGAAGAAATGGCCGAGGTCGTTGCCAGACTGGGTGGTGCATAGTGGTGGTTTTTTTCTCTCGCTTTCACGAAAAACTATAACAATATATCCCTTGTCTAGTTCTTTTATGGGATACGGTAGATTCGGTAATTTCTCATAAATAAAAAAAAGGACTCCGTATAGGAGATCCCTGACACCCCTGCTTGGGTTACAATTTTCCTTACGTTGGATGGTCATGAGAGGTCCACTGGTGAAATGTCATGTTTGGGGTTTGCGAGCAAATCGTCGCCGGTAACCCTTGCCTTGGTACTATAGAGCAACGCTAACTAGACAGATATTGCTATTCCTCTTGATTTTCTGACCCATCATGTGCCTGCTACTCTCGCCTCCATTGAAGCTAGGGGGTTGTCTCGTCGTTCTCTCGACTACTAGGGTTGGACTATTTCGCGACGCAAGTTGAGATCAACGGTTTCCATTGAGAAATTAAAAGGTCTGGGCATCCGGCCCACCCTCTCGCTGTTTAACGAGGCCCCAGTATTGTACGAATGCAGGTTTATCCAAAGTGTAGTATTAAACGGACTACGCCCTCCGCTGCATTAGGTGTCTGTACCCATGGGCCGATGGTTCTCGGGCCAATTATCGAACGTGTTGGATGCCTGACATGGTACTTTAAAGTTTCCCTCCGCCGACCGAGTTACTTTTCGCCCTCCGTATCCCAATCCAGAGGTCTAGGCGATAAGGTGGTTTGGCACTGCGAGTGATTTCGGGTGATCATCTCCTAGGTGAGGTGTTGGTATGAACTGAAATGTGTAAAGGTAGGGAATCAGCTGACGGAATATATACTGAAGATTCTGTCGTTATGATACCTGGTGGGGAGGGTCACAAAAAGTGGATCTGGACCTTAGTGACCAGTTATTGGTGGGCTTACTCTGCCGATTCCGTCGGCGAAGCAAGCCACAGTTCACAATTAAATCCGGAGATGAGCATCGTTCCAAAAGTCTCTTTCTATCCTCCCAGGAATCCGGCTTAAGTGAAAAACAACAGAACCCACCAGGGCCAGTTAATTCCGATGCATTTTCCGAGTGCCGGAGCATTATCATTACTACGACTATCACAATTCGTGAGCGTTATCTCTGACTCATGGTAAACAAAACCAGTTGCGCATAATCAGCGCAGGGCTCATCACAACAAAGGTTTCTAAAGACATGTAAAAAGCGGGAAACTCCGGGAAGCGACCGGTGCCGTATTGGTGCAGTTCTTTTTAGATGCTGAAAGGGAGATGGGGTGCTGTTATGCTTCCGGTAAACCGACTGTCATGGAATTGTAGATGCCTAGTTCTAGTTAAAATTTAAACAGTGTGCTCGCTGGCTGTGCAGAGTATTTGCGGCCACATGTCTTTGGCACAAGTCACAGGTTCTGGCCTGGGTTTAGGCAACTCTCGTGCCCGTAAGCAGTTAGTGCGTGACTTCAGGCTTTGTCCCGGTTACCCTCTCTTCACTCTTTCCTCTGCCAGGACTTTTCAGGCTGTCCGGCCAAGGAACATCAGTTTATATCTACTCAGAGACATCAATAGGGATCTATCCACCACAATGAACGTGACGGGACCACAGCAAAGGCATCGGGTAGAGTTATTCTGTGGTTTGTCTTCGATTAGGTTAAATTTTCCCTTTGTGACTAAGATTTCTTAGTTTTGCTTACTCAAGGATATTCTGGCTTCGGTGTTTTCTTACGTCATCGGAGCACTGGGGTAGCAAGCTCACATGATTTTCGTGCACGGGCGCGCTCGCCTGACAACTGTTTTGCTCGTCTGCCAAAGCTTTATCCCTGTGCCGGTGAACCTCCATCAACCTCAGTCAATATTCACGTCAACCAACCACGAACACGCACACGAGGTTCAACTACCATCATTATCATAAAAGCTTCACTAGACGCTCCAGGGTGTGGTGTGAGCACGAATAAAAGCTGCAGATGCCATCAATTTCAAATACAAAACGATTGAAGGTAAGATCCGGAACCCCCCAGCCTGCGGTGGTGGCCTTCTGGTTCGCCTTCCTTGCTGCGTTAGGATTATACGCCAACACTTTGGGGGGTTTTGGCTGACATATGATATCACTGTATTTAGGGTGTCTCTATCTTCCGACCCTTTGGTACGAATTATATACCCCTCCGCTCCCCACACGTCCCGAGAGGCCCTTTTCCGCTTCCCCGTTTTTTTTTTACTGATAGTTTTTGAATAGTTTATGGATCAATTGCGACGCCGGTTAACCCGGACAGGAAACCACCAAACCTCCCCCCAGACCACACACACCAGTGGACCGTCTCGGTGAAGGGGGTCGATGGTGCTGACATTTCACACTTCATCAAAAAAGTACAATTCAAGCTACATGACACCTACGCCAGCCCTTTACGAAGTCTGTCTCACCCCCTCTCCCGTGTATAATACATACATCAAACTAGCCTAACACAGTATGAAATGTCATAGCTTGTGAGTCGCCGCCATTTGAGGTATCAGAAACAGGCTGGGGAGAATTTGAGATCGTTATCAAGATCTGGTTTGTCCCGGAGTCGGGTGAAAAGCCACAATCGTGTTTCCACTTTCTGAAACTGCACCCCTACATCGGTGACAAAGCAGAGCTTGAGCTCGCGAGGCAACAGCGTCGTCCTGTTCTTTCATACATGTACGATGAATTGGTTTTCAACGAGCCCACGGAAGCCATGTACGACATCTTGACCTCCAAGGGGTCTGCAAGGCTCCCTAGTCGTGCAAGGGGTGCTCGTGGCGAGTTTACGGAGGAATCGGAAGCTGTGGAGCTTGACCGTCTCAATGCAGGCATTCAGATCGTCAAGGAGCATATTGACAAAGCGAAGGAAACTTTGGTGGCCAAGGAGAAGGCCGTGGCCGAGCTTAAAGCGGAGCGCGAGAAGAAGGAATGATTTACATTCTATTGCTGAGTTTTTTTTTTTAGTTTTTTTTTTTCGGGTGTGGGT
>Ga0307507_10000711_pt1 | contig 73133 bp, 26 predicted proteins | sample 7_EM_MG_FD_207223 | JGI IMG/M metagenome (GOLD analysis project Ga0307507, IMG submission 207223) | Populus trichocarpa ectomycorrhiza microbial communities from riparian zone in the Pacific Northwest, United States - 7_EM | ecosystem: Host-associated > Plants > Roots > Unclassified | place... | reverse complement strand
ACTATTAAAACTGCATGGGCTATGTGAAAGGACTTTATAGTATTAATGCTTAGCCTAGATATTAGCGGCGCCTATAATAATATACCCTATAAGCGTCTCCTATACATCCTTAGGGCAAAGGGCTTCCCAGAATAGATTATCCAATTTGTTTAAGGATTTATAGGCTAGAAAGAAATATTACTGGTCTTTAGCAGATACCAGAGCCCCCCTATCGCAGTTATAATAGGAATACCATAAGGATTACCTCTTTTGCCTATACTCTTCCTCTTCTTTATAAGCAACCTGCTTAACACCTTTAAGGAAGGGGCAACCTAGGGGATAGGCTTTGTTAATAACATAAACCTAATTATATACGGGCCAACAGCCGCAGAGAACTATAGGACACTAGAGAAAGCCCATAACACCTATATAGAATAGGTAAGATAATATAGAGTCTAATTCTTACCAGAGAAATACCAGCTAATCTATTTTATAAGAAAACGCAACCAATCTGCAGATCTTTAGTATATAATCTATATCTAATGCTTTAGGGGTTAACCGGTTTAAGGCCTAAGGGTATTAGGAGTATAAATAGACAGCAAGCTCTAGTAGAGCGCATATACGGCGTAAGCGGCCTATAAGGGCTAAGCACAGTATATTGCTATATCTAGGATTGTTAATTCTACATAGGGTCTATGCTTCTAGAGGTTACACCTACTATATATAGCAGTTGTCCGGCTAACCATAACGTATAGATCTAGCATTTGGGCCATAGGAGAAACTAAAAAAGGCCCCCCTAAATCACTTCTTAAACTACTCTAAAAGGTCCAAACAGCCTGCCTCTGGAGCATAACAGGCGGGTATAAGTAAACGGCCACAGCACTACTTAAGAAGGAAGCCAATATTCCCCCCCTATAACTATATATTAAAGCCAATGTAATATAAAGGGTGCAAAAGGAACGTAACTCTAATGTTATAAAGTATATTAAGACATGCCTAAACAAACTATGGAGGGACCCTAGGGTGCCCTATAGGAGAAGGAACTAACAACCCTAAAGTAGGGAAGATATATTAGGAAAACAGGTAGAGAAAGTAGAAGAAGAATGGTACGGCGTTAAGGCCTAGGCCTATATAGAGGAGGAAGGGAGACGCGTAAGAGGCCAGTAAAGATAACAGTAAGGGAGAGAAAGGAGCCAAAGTAGAGCATAAAAGAATACTAGAAAACTATCTACCGCAGTATAATACTAGTTGGACCGTCGCTGGAGAGATGCATGGGAGTTAAACGTACAGAGGTAGACTTAGGCAAGAGGAACCCAAGCCATAGCATAGTTAACACTATGGGGGGTAAATACCTAAGGGCTCCAAGAGGGCCTAACAAAGGCAGAAAATATAATGGCAATACTCCTAAAGACAGAAGTAATAGGACTAAAAGATTGGCTTTACTGAGTAGGTGTCCTAGTAGGTAGCCTAAGGTGCGAATATAGCTGGCTAAGACAGACACTAAAACACGTAATACTGTTATGCCCCTTACGCACTAGCTAAGAAGTAATGCTCTTAGCAGCTAGTATAGAAAACTATAATACACTACTTTTAACATAGAAAGGCCTTAAGGCGGCTACCTAGTGGCTTATTAGCCAAAATATGCTAGACCAGTTCCGGGTTACAAGGGAAATAGTAATAGAAAGCAAAGGGGCGACTAATAGGCGCCCCCTAATAACTCTATAGGAGTAGAGTAAAGTTTGTAATACTAGCGCGTCCGTAGACTTGTTACAGCAGCAGTGGTTCCCAAGAAGGTTAAAAAGTAAGGTAGTAGAGTACTACTGGTGACTTGCAGGCGACTTGTAAGCGAGTCCCAAAAAGGTAGGGAGATGGATCACGGGGTTTTCTTAAATAGAGTTTTCTCCCTATATGTATATAAGGAGTAGTCCGCGTGGGCCTAACAGGGATCCGAATCGGACGTTAAGTAATGAATAATAATAATATATCTTATAGCTAAATCCTTAAAGTCATCTTGCTTCCTAATCTTAGTATTAACTTTTTAATCTTTAGGCTAAACACTATGTTTACCTAGAATTGCTATAGTCCTTATTTATTTCTTAAAATCTTGGCTTCCTACTAACGTTCTTATTTATTCCCTAAACTTATAGTTCTTAAACTTACGTCCTATACTTATTTGTTTATTACTAAACTAAGTTACTACTCTTTCCTATTAGTTTTTGTTTGTTGTGGGCTCTTAAGCTATCTTTGTTATATTCTACAAGTCTAAAGCTTTTCTTATCTCTTCTTAAAAATCTTAGATTTATGGCCTTTTACCTTTTATAAGTAGTAAGCTAGTACTAGCAGTTATCTATTTACTTAATTATCTTTAGATATTACTCCTTCCATCTTATAAAGTAATAGATGCTATATCTAATGGTATTATAATACCCGTTACTAATCCGCGTTCTATAGTGGTTTTAGTCTCTACTTCTATTGCGTTATTAAGGTATAAGTGCATTTAGTTAGCCTTATTTTCTTCCTTATTACTATTAATTAATAAGTACTCTAACTCTATTATTATTATTGCTAATCTTTATTTATATATTACTTTAATATCTTAATCTAGCTTATAGAATTAATCTTATTTTTTATCTAACTCTCTAGTTTCTTTAAGCCCTCTTAACTCTAGCTCTTGCGGCTAATAGCTTACGCCATACTTAACGTCCTTATAAATTTAGTATGCGTTATTATAATAAAATATAAAGTATTTAATTAAACACTTCTTAGTCCCGCGCAACATCCCTATATTTATATTATTATACTCTAATAACCTAGTGCCCTTTACTGCGTAGTTACTTTAACTACCTCTATAGTCTCTGGCAAAACAACCTTATTTTCCATAATTTATATAAGCTCTATCTTTAAACCATCTTTTTTATTATAGAGTCCGCCTAAATATCTTCTACTGCTAAGATCCCTGGTTTAGCCTTTGCTCCTTAGTCCTATAATTACTTAATCCTTAACCTTTGGGTTTCTATAGTTTCTTTATCTATCTCTTAGATTCTTTAGTACTGCTTAGGTCTCTTAGCTCTGCGCTATTCTATAGTTTTTGGCTCTATATTTGCCAATATATACTCTACGCCTTATATAACTATAGAACTCTATCTTGCCCTTTCTTAGCTTATTCCCTTTAATAGATCCTATTATTAATCTTTATTAACTAATCTATTAAGTCTTATAGACTTTCCGCATCTTCTATTAGGATAATTGCGTCCTAGACTTTAGCCTTAAGTCCCTATTTATACTATGCTATAAGCACCTTATTGTTTTACTTAACCTACATTATAAGTATCTAAAACTATATTATATACTTAATTGCTAAAGAATATTATACCAAGTTTTAAAGCTTCTGTTTTGCTATAGTTAATGCTTCCGGGTCTTTAAATATCTATATTAGTCTTTCCGCAAACCCGTTCCAACTAGTAAACGTAAATTATATATCTTAGTTAGTAGTTATTATACTACTAACTTATATTTCTATAAGGTAAGATTTAAACCATTTTAGTACTCTTCCTATTAAGAACAATTCTGCATACGCCATTTAATCTATAGGTGTTACTAACTTTACTCCTTCCTATATAACCTTAAAGTGCATTTATATAAGGAATCCTTTAAGTTTTAACCTTTCTCCTAAGAATCGTTTAATTAATAGTAACTTAACTTTTACTACTCTAATTCTATTAATGCGTTCCTTAAGTATCCTATTATTATCTAATAAGCGATTAACCATTTCTTATAACTAACCTCTTGTAACTACTTGTAAGTCCATATTTGCTATACTAGTGTCTTCTAATCCTAAGGTAGTTGTTGCCGTTAATAGTATCGCAACTAGTGCTTTAGGTGGTATATTATTTAACTTTATTTAATACTATAACCTTAATAGTAAATGTATAATAGAACCTTATAGCAAGAACTACGGTAGGTCCTATTATTAGGCTAGGTATATAAATATAAACAGGTTAATAATATAATAACAACTAGTAGAGTAGTTGCCTAATAGATTAACTCTAATTGTATTCTAAGATTTACTATAAGGAGAGAACTATCTACGGTAGGGACTAAGGTCCTTTAAATACATAACAATATGCCTAAGAAATCCTCTCTTATACATAAGGTATGTGTTATACGTATTATACATAGACGTATACTACGTACACTGCGTACACTACGTATAACATTATGTGACTCACTTACCATTCCTCATCACATAGTTCCACCGGCTCCATCCTAGACCGTGCCTATATCAACCAACTAGCTTCCGCCGACTCCTCTCCAAGTAGTCGTAACATTGTACTTAAGCTGTCCGTAATACCCGTTTTAGTTAGTAAATATATACCATACTTTCTAATTAGTAGTTAATATGCTATTTGCCTAGATCTTAGTAAGGTAGGGTTTAAACTATTTAAGTACCCTTTCTATTAGAAGCAATCCTATATATACTACTTAATCTATAGGTATTGCTAACTTTGCCCCCTCTTATATACCCTTAAAGTATATCTATATAAGGAATCCTTTAAGCTTTGACTTCTCTTCTAAGAATTATTTAATTAATAGTAACTTAACCTTAACTACTCTAATTCCATTAATTCGGTCTTTAAGTATCCGATTATTGTCTATTAATTAATTAACTGTTTTTTATAATTAACCCACTATAATAAGCTACGAATTAGTATATCTTATACTAGTATCTCCTCCTAACCCTAAGGTTATAGCTACTATAGATAGCGTTATAACTAGTACTTTTAGTGGCATATTATTTAACTCTATTAATACTATAACCTTAGTAGTGAATATATAATAAAGCCTTATAGGAAATACTACGGTGGAATTATTATTAGGCTAGATATATAGGTAAATAAGAAGTTAATAATATAATAATAACCAGTAGAGTGGTTGCCCAATAGATTAACTCTAATTATATTCTAAAATTCACTATAAAGAGAAGAACTATCTAGGTAGGGACTGTGGTCCTTTAAATATATAATGCTGCGCCTAAGAAATGTACTAAGTACGTCCCTTGTATTCCTACATTCCTATATTTCTATATACCAAACTAGTAACGTGACCTGTTATATAACTTAGTTACCCCTTATCCTATAGTTTGACCAGTTCTAACGCCTCCCGCGCTAATACCACTAGTTTACTTATATCTTCCCTAAGTAGTTATACTACTACCAATATAAGGTCTGTAACACTTAACAGTAATATTATCAGGAAAATATTCGCAGGCTGGGTTTCAAGTCGACTTTATTAAGCGCGTTTCGCGTAATTGATATGTAATTAACCAACTTAACATATAACTTAATTAACTTAACACGCAATTAACCAACTTAACATATAACTTAACTAACTTAATACGCAATTAACCAACTTAATATATTTAAAAGTTAAATAATACGCAGTTAACCAACTTGATATATTTATAAGTTAAATAATACGTAGTTAACCAACTTAATATATTTAAAAGTTAAATAATACGCCGTTAACCAATTTGATATATTTAAAAGTTAAATAATACGTAGTTGACCAACTTATACATTCCTTAATATGCAATTGAGGTAATGTAATATATTATTTAAGTTATATGCTAATTACAAGAGGCTCTGCACGAAGCTCTGCACGAAGCTCTGCGTACAGAGGCTCTGCACGAGGCTCTGCACGAAGCTCTACACGAAGCTTTGCACAAGGCTCTACACGAAGCTCTACGTATATAGGCTCTGTACGAGGCTCTACACGAAGCTCTACGTACAAAGGCTCTGCGCGAAGCTCTGCGTACGGAGGCTCTACACGAAGCTCTGCATTGGGTCCCCGCTATATTCCCGATAGCCTCTATACATGCCTCTACCGCCTTATTTTTTACCCTTCCTTTCTTCCTTACATCCTCCCTACCTAGGGAGGCACTAGAACGGCAGCCAGCAGAGGACTGTTGCTAGAACTAGATAACTACCGCTAGAACTAGACGACCGTTACTAGAACCAGACGACCGTTACCGGAACCAGACGAGTGTCGCCAGAACCAGACGACCGTCGCCAGAACCAGACGACCGTCGCCAGAGCCAGACAACTGTTGTCACGAAGGCGAGGTCTATTGGACATTCTATATTCTCTATAAAGCGCGGGTCACGTGTAGGAGTCACGTGCACTGCAAAATCTCTTCATCTTAGTATAGAGCTTGGGGGCCCCCCTATACAGACACAATTAATGATTAATTAATATCATTAACCAAACCTTAAATCTATTATCTTTATCATCATAACTGACTTGTATTGAGTTTCGTGACAGTTATGAGCCCGGTTTGCGATAAAAAGGACCTATTTTCCGCTCTTTTAAATACCCTATCGACGCTAATAACCTTAACGTCAATTAGAGATCAATTAATTAATCAATTAATCAGCAATTAAATTGGCCATTAATTCGACCATTAATTTGATTATTAGTTTAACCATTAAATTAATTATTAAGTTAATTAATTACGGTTAAATATCCAATCGCTTATTAATCTATAAGATGCCTATATTAGACACCCTTACCCTCACCTATACAGAAGACTGGGAACAATGGCTTATAGAGGTCTAGGCAGTTGCAGATAAGGCAATCTGGCCACACATTAATCTAGATAAGGCTGCTCCAGAATAGGGTCTAATAACGGAACCTATACGACTAAATTTTAAAGACTTTGATCGCAATGCCTCGACGTATGCGCAACTCACTGCAGCGCTATAGAAAGGTTACAACAATGCAAGGAAATACTACGACCTAGATATGAAGTACTTCCATAGGCAGCAAGATCTTCTACGAGAGGTCTGCAAGTATATTTCGGCACACGTATCGCCCTAGAAGAAGCTCCTACTTGACCAAAGCCTTATGGTACGAGATTAGCTGGTGAGGCTAAAGGAAGACACAGAGCCTACCAAGGCCTATATATTAGTGAAGGCCCACCAGCAGTACACGGAATTGTTAAAGGGGCTTAATAGGATAACTAAAATCAGCTATTGGGTTGACAAATGGGAGCACGCTATAAAGCTTATTAAGAAGTATTAACTTCTGTAAAAGGGTAACGGCATCTGGCTTTAAGATATCGCGCAAGCAGTTAGGCCATTAAGTAATACCCTCTATATAATCTATATAGACCAGTCAAATAACCCCAAAAAGAATGTATTATTAGAATACAGAAAGGTTACTAGGAGGCTACGTAAAGCCTTCCAGAACAACACCAAGAAGACTATAACGGCAAGGGGAAGTGGATTCAATGCAGACTTCACAAAAGACAATCCCGCTAGCAATACAGAAGAATTAAAAGAAAGAGACAGATCTTATAGCCAGAAGAGGGCAGGGACAATATTAATTAAAGAAGGGTTATCCTCTTTTAAGAAGTTAAAGAACCCTAAATGCCCGGCATATAGTATAAAAGGTCATGTCCTTCTAGATTGCTAGACCGTCTTCAAAAGTAAGAGACTAGAAGGCTTTAAGCCGTCTAAAGGGATTACAAAGAGGGTGAGAGAAAGGCTAGCTACGGACAAGGGTCTTACTACCAAAGTAGAGAAGCTTAAGCTTTAAGAGCAAGATGCTATTAATAAAGCCTAACAATTAATAGAGGTAACAATTAAGAAGAAGATTAAAGGAGAAGCTAATATAGTATTCCTAGAATCGTTTTATACAGGTTAAATCCATCCACTAAAGCTATTAACTATTCTTGACTTAGGGACCACTTTTTATATCTTTAATAACCTCTCTTGTTTCTACAACTTTAGGAAAGCCCTAAGGCACAAATACATCATCGCTGGCAGCTTAGAAGTGCCTATACTAGGTTACGGCGATGTTAATATACAAGTCACAAAACCAGATAAGAGCAAGGGAGTTCTACGTCTTAAGGATGTTGCCTTTTATACGGACTTTAATACTAATCTAGTATTGTTTCGTCTACTACGAAAACAAGGGTACTATTGGAATAATAAAGAAGAGAACAATCTTCTAGTTTAAAAGGATAACTCAGTCCTATATTAAATGGAAGAATGTTACAGACAACAGACTATTAAGTACGTCTAATTAAGGAGCTTGAAATCCGCATTTAATATCCACCGTCTACTACGCCGCTAACGGGAGCGCAGAATATTGTTAAGAGACGTTTATCCAGATTTAAAAGGCGATGCATAACTATGGCATCTACGTCTAGGGCATTTAGGACCTATGAGCCTTTATTATTTAGGTATTAATGCCCTAGGAGTCAAGCTTCAAGGCCCTAAGACAATGGAATGTTAGCATTATAGTCTAGCCAAGATCAAGCGTTAGATCTCATAAAGGTTGTTAGATTAGAATATTAATAAGCCCTGTCTTAAGCTCTATATTGACTGGACCAACTTCGCCGAAGTATAAGCAGGCTTTGTCCGAGTTATGTTTATACATAACGCGTTCTTAGGGAGATTGTTTCCCTACTTTATAACAACGTATGGTAAAGAAAAGGAGACCCTCCGTGTCCTAAAAGACTTTATTCTATGGATTCGCCGCAAGTATAAGCTTAACGTCAGTGTCATCAGAGCTGATAATAAACTCGGGAGAAAGAAGACACTTAACTAGCTATAATTACAAGGCATTAGCTTTAAGCCTTTAGCGCCATATACCTAAGCTTAAAACAGTACCGCCGAACACTTAGGGGGTGTAATTATTAAGAAATTACGTGCAATAAGAATCGCTGCCAACCTACCGCATAATCTATGGAACGAGATCGTTAACTATATAGTCTACCTTTGAGATCAAACGCCACAGGAAAGCAATGGATGGAAATCGCCATATAAGAGGTTCCATACCTTCCTAGCCAATAGGAGAAGAAGACCGCAACTAGCGCATCTAAAAGCCTATAGCTGTAGGGCGTACGCGATGACGTCGGATACACAGCTAAAGAAGAGAAGGCTAATAAAGCTTAATCCATAAGCTTATATCGGCTACCTTATTAGCTATAACTCTACCAATATCTACAGGATCTGGATCCCGCATAAAGGAATTATAATTTTAACAAGAGATATCATCTTTAATAAGACAACGTTCTTTAATAGCGAGCGGACTAACCTATTAGATAAGCTTATCGCTGAGATGGATATATTAATTGAAAAGATTAAGCTACCTAAATTGCAGGCAAGGAATAAAGCCTTGCTTAAAGAGGACGAAGAGGTTCTAGAGCTAGCTACAGGGGTTAAATTAGATAACAATAACGAGCCAATTTAAGACTTTAATTAGGACGAAGATCTTAAACTTATAAAGGGGCTAGAAGATACTTACCTTACCCCTCCACCAATAGATAAGGAAGATAAAGATTTACCCTATACTTTCTATATCAAATACCCCCTTAATTAAGCAGCTATAGCTTACTAATTATTCCCCAGAGACTATGGTGGAGAAAAAAATCCGGAGGTTTAAGTTAACTTAACGCTAGCAGTCAAATTAGACTTAACGCTAGCGGGCTATACTATATAGCAGGAGCCGTTACAAACCTTATTTCAACCTTAACTAAAATTAATAGAACTAGAATTAGCATTTAATACTAGCGGCTAAGATATTAACTAGGAGTTATTTACAAGAGTCTAGCAAAACCGGTTTATTAATTTTATTCTAGAGAAGATTACTTTAATATTCCATAAAGCTTTTCTAGCTAGAAGAAGGTTCAAGGATATCAGATTGTATAAAAAGAACCTACCTCCGCTCCCACAGTTACTAAGAGATCTTAAGACATCCTTTCTAAGAGCAATTTATAGAAGCTTAGCGGGTCCACCTTGAATTACATTATTAGATGAAATCCTTTTAGAAAACCGATAAAAAGCATGCCAAGGGACAGCAGGTACTAAGCTCTATATAGGTGTTCGTTTATAAGACGGACAAGTATGGCTTTCTTCAGAAATGCAAGGCGCGATTAGTAGTCTACGGAAATTAGCAAGCCCTAGGGGATCTCCCTACCAGAGCTACTACACTTATAAGTGCCTTATTTCGGACCCTTATAGCAATTACGGTAAAGTTCAACCTAGAGACTATCCAGATGGATATAGTTAACACATTTATTCACTGTAACCTCGATAAGGTGGTCTATATAAAGATGCCGCCGGGCTATATAAAGAATGGCAAAGTACTGCATCTAAGGAAGGCACTCTATAGACTCTAACGGTCTCCCTTATTATAGCAGAAGAACCTTACCAATTCGCTAAAGGAACTAGAATTTAAAGAAGTTCCTTAGAAGCCGTATATTATACTTAACGGCAGTATTGTGGTATTCTTTTATGTTGATAACATCGTCTTCTGCTATCGCAAGAAGGATAAGGTAAGAACTAAGAGGGTAATCCAAGAGCTGCAAAAGGAATATTAGATGAATATTCTCAGAGAACTAAAATGGTTCCTAGGCATATATATACTTAGAGATTGTCGTCTATAGAAGATCTGGTTATCCCAAAAAGCTTATATTAAGAAGATTGCTAACCAGTATAAGATAGATCTTACTAGACGCCTCCCTAATACCCCTATAGCGGCTACCAAGCTCCTCCCTACTACTACAATTGCAGGCAAGCCCTCCGTAATACAATATCAAAGAAAGATGGGATTACTGCTATATACAGCTATCATATCGCGACTAGATATCGCTTTTGCAGTATCTTAATTAACATGGTTCAATCAGAACCTAAGCAAGGAGCATTAGCGGGCCGCCAACAGAGTGATTTAATTCCTATATTATACGCGGAGTATGTCGATCTGCTATAGTGGTAGAGATTAAGGAGATAGAGCAAGATTATTTGTCTATACCAGCGATATATTATTCGCGGATAATACCGCAGATCGGAAGAGCTTATAAGGCTATATTATAACGTTATTCAGTGGACCGATTGCCTGGAGGGCTAATAAGTAGGATACTGTAACGATATTAAGCACGGAAGTGGAATTACTAGCACTATCCCAGACCGCTAAAGAGGCTATATTTCTCAGCAGGCTGCTTAGGGCGATAACTCTTAAGCTGCATAAGCTATTAACTATTAATTGCGACAATATATAGACCCTCTAATTAATTACAGAAGACGCAGCGAAATTAATAATAAAGCTTTAATATATCAATATCCACCAACACTAGCTGCGGCAGGAATATGCTAAAAGACGGGTGCATTTCAGGTAGAGGTCCACAAAGGAGATGATCGCTAATAGCCTTACAAAGGTACTACAGAAGCAGAGATTTAATACTTTCGTTTAAATAATTGGAATGGTCGATATCAAGGAGCGCCTAATAGCTAAAAAAAGGATAGAAGCTTTAAGGGATTAATTAATTATATAGAAGAGAGAGACAGACTTAGAGATTATATTATAGCTAACACACTAAAATCTGAGCGAGATTAGGTTAGAGCTATGGTAGTACAGGAGACAGGGTTATCCTAATCTTTATATAAAGTAAGCTAAAGCCTACGCCAGAGCTTTCGCAGTCCTAATTCAGCTTTAGACCTCGGATATGAGTTTAAAGCTAAAGGGGTGTGTCACGAAGGCGAGGTCTATTGGACATTCTATATTCTCTATAAAGCGCGGGTCACGTGCAGGAGTCACATGCACTGCAAAATCTCTTCATCTTAGCATAGAGCTTGGGGGCCCCCCTACACAGACACAATTAACAATTAATCAATATCATTAACCAAACCTCAAATCTATCATCTTTATCATCATGACTGACTCGTATTGAGTTTCGTGACAACTGTCGCCAGAGCCAGACAACTGTCGCTAGAGCTAGACAACTGTCGCCAGAGCCAGACAACCGTCGCCAGAGTCAGACGACCGTCGCCGTCGCCAGACGACCGTCGCCAGAACTAGACAACCGTCGCCAGAACCAGACGACCGTCGCTAGAGTTAGACGACCGTCGCCAGAGCTAGACGACAACGACTAGCCAGCGAACACTATAAACGATTCAATCGATCGATCGAATTAAGGTAGCACAGACAGGTAGGCACAAACAGGAAGATGCTGACGGGTAGGTAGATGCAGATAGGTAGGCAGATGCAGACAGGTAGGCAGATGCAGACAGGTAGGCAGATGCAGACGGGTAGGCAGATGCAGACAGGTAAGCAGATACAGACAGGTAGGCAGATGCTAACGGGTAGGCAGATATAGATAGGTAGGCAGATGTAAACAGGTAGGCGATGTAGACAGGTAGGCAATGCAGACAGGTAGGCGATGCAGATAGGTAGGCAATGCAGACAGGTAGGCGATATGGGCAGGTAGGTAGATAGGTAGGTAGGTAAGTCAATAGGTAGATAGGTAGAAGAGAACTATCGCTATATTATATTAAATTATCTAAAATATTATTATTTATTTTGCTAGCCTTATTGTCTAAACAAGTTCAAACAGGAATTTATGGACGCAATCACGTGAGCTAAGCGAGCTTAGGAAGCCCATTAAATTCTACCTCTTTATGTACAATAAGAAGGAAAGTCACTACCATCCAAATGAGCATACAATACTATACGTATTTCGTGCCCCTGGATATGACTCACCTGTATCATTAAGTTGATACAAACACTGATTAGTGAGCGCGCACAGATCAGCAATTACTTAATACCTCCCCCAAGCAATACACGACAGCAACCACCCGTTCACATCCTAGTACGACCTACTAGAAGGTCGGAAGTTAGGGATTATGGACTATTACCAACTTTGTATACTTATTTAAGTCTTAGTATGGTTTACCGGAAGTTTATAAATGTGAATATAGACCTTTACGGAACCCCCTACCCTCAAACCTCGAACCCCTATCCTTACTATACCTCCCTTAGACCCCTTACGGAAACCCCTTACCCTCCTACAAACCGTTACGGACCCATTAACCGCCTTTACGGACCACTACAAGACCTCTTCTACCTACTACGTACTACACTACACAGTATAGCAGACATAAGCAAGCAAATTAATAAAGGTTAAAAGAAGTAAAGTCAGGGAGTTAACCTTAAGTCCATAACTAATATTAACAACTATATTAAGTTCAAAATCCTTAAATATAGATACTTTAAGCTTACGAACGACGACATATAGGAGTAATACCAGGAAGACTTTGCGGACTTTACAAAAGCTACTTTTAGGGCTTGCGACCGTATAGCAATCTATAACCTATAAACCCTCCTACGTAACTAAGGTGTATGGGTTAATAAGCAAGTTACTATTACACGGTCTTTATACAATATACTATATAAGGAGGACTAAACGGAATGGACCAAAGAGGAAATCTTAGATCATATTAACACCAATAGATTCTTTACTTCTCTTAAACTTAATAGGATCTCTGGTCTTATAGGACCTTTAATATATATAAATCCACCGTTGCCTAAAGGAATAGTAGGACTTTTACCATATACAACGTCACATTCTTAATTTGCCTAGCAGCCTACCTAGTAGTAGTACAACCCTTGGCAACCTAGCTAACAGCAGCCTACTTTATAGCAGAACGGTTCTACGGAACGTTCTAGGGGGGTAGTTATACCAAAGAAAGAGCTAGATAAGACATTAAAGGAAGAGGTTATTAAAACATTAAATAAGGACGAGACTTAGGTAGACTCCACTAGAAATTGACAGGTAGACTCCAACGGAAATCAAGATTAAGCGACCAATTAAGAAAAGCCTAACCCTTAAGATAATAACGCAATAGGCCCACAAGCTCCGTCTACATAAGCTCCGCCTATACAAGCTCCGTTTGTATAAGCTCCATCCACACAAGCTCTACCCGCGCAAGCTCCGCCCGTACAAGCTCCGTCCACACAAGCCCCGTCCGCGCAAGCTCCGCTAACTTTACCCTCTATTTATTAACCAAAGGCCTCCCTTAACCTATCCTTTGCTACCCAGCTACGGACCATAATTAATAAGAACACCAAAAAATTGACTACAGGGTGCCTGCAAATTCTTAAAGACCTTCGGCACCTACAGTACTGCCTTAACCTTAAGCTTTAAACAGACAACTTCCTATACAATAAACTTATTACAGCTTGCCAGGAAATGGAACCCTATAAATACGCCTACTACAAGCCTACAGATACCTTAGCTGGCCTTATTAACGATCTACGGTACTCCATTGCAATATATAAAGTTTTATACCCGCCAGGCAGTATCTAAGCCTTTATTACGGACCTACAAAACCTATAAACTGACTTAAAAGCCCACCCTACGGACCGCTACTACCGCCAGCAGTACCAAAATCCACCGCCTATACCGCCGTTTCAACCACCCCTTAAGCTTAACCTACATTTAAGAATCTTTTAACTACAACCCGTGCTACCTTACCAGTACTAAGATCCACCGCCTGTACCGCTGCTTCGGCCACCCGTTAGCCAAAAAGCTGTATAGAGTCCTTAAACGCTCTAGATATAAACTTACCTAGCTTTACAGAGAGCCTACCAGATTATTATAGATAAGTGCAAAGATATTTAAAAGGAACTGGCTTTACAGATGGCCGTAAAAGCCGTTAATGACACTGCTAGCCCTAACAGACTAGTACCCATCCTCTTAGTTTATAAAGCCTACCCAAGGATAAGCAACCTAGACCCTCCTGCCCTATCCATTACGGATTAAGCAGCTATAATACGGAAGGTAATGGCCGAATACAGTTAAGCTATAGGTTACCGAACGGGTAAAGAGAAAGGGAGATAAGGAAAATAATATAAATTTAAGTCAGTTAATTAGGGCACACAATCTACCGCCATCTACTATTCTCTATTATTCTTTGCTAGTACCGCAATAACTACGGCAGAAAGTCCATTGGAAGACCAAGGCCGTACGGTTCATTTTACGGACCATAAGCAGGACTCATGGCCAGCTTAGAGCACCGTTTAGAAGGCAGCCCAGAAGGTACCTCGGGAGGGATTTCCTACGTATTTCTTTTATATTTTATGGTTTTATTTTTATATATTTTGTATTTTATGGTTTTATTAAAGCAAATTACGGAGGCTATACACAAGCGGTTCTATTTTTAAGTACCGCCAGTATATAATTATAGCACCTATTATATGGAGGAATTTCCTATATATTTCTTTTGTGTTTTATGGTTTTATTTCCTATATATTTCTTTTGTGTTTTATGGTTTTATTTCCTATATATTTCTTTTATGTTTTATGGTTTTATTTCTTATATATTTCTTTTATATTTTACGGTTCTATTAAAGCAATTACGGAGGCTATATACAAGTGGTTTTATTTTTTAAGTACCGCCAGTGTCTGAACAAGTTCGAATAGGAATTTATGGACGCAATCACGTGAGCTAAGCGAGCTCAGGAAACCCCTTAAATTCTACCTCTTCATGTACGATAAGAAGGAAAGTCACCACCATCCAAATAAGCATACAATACTATACGTATTTCGTGCCCCTGGATATAACTTACCTGTATTATTAAGTTGATACAAACACTTATAAATAGCTTTAAAATAGCTTTTATTTATTTAAAATATGCTATTAGTATAAAAGAGGTAAATAGCTCTAAATACAATTATGGTTACTAAATGCGTAGATTACTAGTAGGTTGCGCGCAGGTTGCGCGTAGGCTGCGCGCAGGCTATGTATTAAAAAAACACGACATAGGCTAGTCGGTTAAGTTGCCAAATGCCCTTAACTACGCGCCAATTGCGTCAACCACCAACCATTGAGGCCATTGGTAGGGAACTATATTTTGCCAATAATAGAGAGTCTTCCCTTCTATATCTTGCCCTAATTATAGCTAAAATATATCCGTAATTAGAGCTTCTCTTTTTTTAGTTTATTAATACGTTTATCGCCCTACTTATTTTTTTAATAAGAATTTTCTTTTAGCTTCTTAGAGTGTTACTATAAGGGTATTATATAAGTATTAGGTTAATCCTAAAAGTCTTTCCCGTTACTTAAGGCTCCCAACTTTAACTATTTTAATGTTCTCTTTAAGAATAGCTTTTTTAAAGTTTAGGTCTACCCTATATTACTACTAAAGTGCCTATACTTTTAACTACCCCCTAGTTTCTTACTATATCCTTAGTATTTAGAACCGCTTGTTTAAAATTAGTATATATAGTAATCCGCGATAGGGCTCCTACACGCTTTATTTTATTATAAATTACTAGTTTAATTCTAGCCTAAATAAATCTAACCTTTTACTTCTTATAGATACTATCGTTTTTACTTTTAAAGGGTTTTAAATCTATTTATTAAGTATAAGTTTCTATAAAGTTTATAAACTAGCGGAAATCTTAACGGTCTAGCTATATACCATTCTAGAATTATTTTATATTATTATCTATCTATCGCAGTTACGTAAGAGGATAATTAATTTTTACTATATAATTGGGAAGCGCAGGGCTATAAGGTCGCTCTAGGGCTAGTCCTTAACGGTTTTACTAGTACCTAGCACTTAAATCTACTAAGGATTTGCCCTAAAGCGACTAGACGTCCCTAAGCGAAGCTTCTACGCCTAATAAGACATTACTATATTCTGCCATATTCTGCAATATTGCCGCACTCTGCTATATTTTACTACATTACTATATTCTACCATATTCTACCACATTGTTATATTCTACTATATTCTGCTACCTTATTATATTCTACTATATTCTATAAACCCTAACTTATAAGCCAGCTAATTAGAATTTTCTATACCTAGTATAGAAAATCGCTATTAGTTTGCTTACCACTAGCGCCTTAGCGGCCCTCTTAATATCTTAACCTACTACCTAGTGATCCTTACGTTAAGAGTGGTATACTATGCTAGAAGTAAGAGTTAAGGCGACAGAGGTTAGTAGTTTTAGTCTTAATATATAGGCGAAAGGCTTCCGATAACCACTAACCTAGTTATTAAATTTGCTAATATAAATACCCTAAATCTTTGGCGAACTAGGCAGCACCTTAGCGGAAGAAGTGGTTTAAGTAGCCACTTAGGTTAATCCTAGCGGCTACTAGATAAGAGGAAAGGATCTTACAAACCCCTAGAGAGGTAAAGGGTTTGCTATTAAGGCTAAATAAGGGGGGGTTAAGGGGTTAAGGGTCCCTATTAAATAGCTTTATTATAGTAGCGACTAGGTATAATAGGCTGCCTACTGCCGTAATAGCGATATTAACGCCCTAGTGTTACTTATTGGCTTTACTCTGTTTAAAGCGAAATATTATCCTACTAGGCGTAAAGGTAATATTATATTGGGTAGCCTTTCTTACTAAAAAGGTTGTTTAGTTCTTAAGCTCTGCCATAGTATATATAATCTTACCTATTTATAGAAATCTAGTAAATGCGAGGGTAAATATAGCGTTAGTATTAATCTCTAGTAGTAAGGAGCCGTGTGTTATTACCTAGGCTAGGATATCCCTAGTAATATGCTATTTAACCTTTTTTACTAAAGAAGAGATAGCAGCTACTCCAGTGAGTAATTAGTATACTATAGGTGTGAAGTGGGGATGTGGATAGGGAGCTTAATAATGGAACAATAGGGTATATTGTGTAGATAGATAAATCCTTAATGGAAAAGGAGGAGTCTGTATGCGAGGTAAGGAAGGGTTTTCCCTAGTTATGTATAGCGCACGTGCCTTATGGGTAAGTTACCCCTAGGTTGCCCTAGGGTCGCCCATACCTTACAGCTATATAACTATCTACTTAGGTTTTACCTAACAATGCCCCCCCCCTTTAAAAAGGATTGTCCCTAATCTTTTATATGCTTAAGCCTTAATAAAACCCCATAAAAACCTTAATAAGAAAAAAAAATTAAAGGTAAAAGAGTGTTTTGATTTTGCGTATAGAGAGATAGGTGGTATATATACGCGGCATAAGGATATTAAGGAACTTTATCCGCCAGTTAAAGTTATCTAATTGGTTAAATTTGCCTTGCCAAGACTCCCTATATTTAACTAAGCTAGTAGCAATTTTTTATCCCTAGGATAGAAAATCCTAATTAGTCTGTTTAGGGCTTACCTAAATTTAGTAGACCATTAAAAATATTCTAAAAAATTGCTTATATAGGTAGGTTACTGGTACCTTATAGGTAGGTTGTAGGTTATTTATATATAGCCAGACTTATAGGTGATAAGGTAATATACCCATTAAATCCACTACTAACCCTATACTTTAGCCTTGCGCTATACCGGCGTAGCGCCGTATATACTTTATAGGTAGGTTATAGGTTACTTATATACAGCCAAATTTATAGACGGCAAGGCTATATGCCTATTAAATCTACCGCTGACCTATGCTTTAGCCTTATGCGTTATCTATATAGTATATACGTGGAATAGTATATAAGTTATTGGTATAGATTACTGCTAGTGGGTTACTAGTAGGTTTTAAACCCTAGTTAAGTAGACCTATTCTCCAATATAATAATCTATTAATGTAACGGAACCTTATAGCAGGAACTACGGTGGGTTCTATTATTAGGCTGGGTATATAGGTAAGAACAAATCAACAACGTAATAATAACTAGTGGAGTAATTGCCCAACAGATTAACTCTAATTGTATTCTAAGATTCACTATAAGGAGAGAACTATCTATAGTAGGGACTAAGGTCCTTTAAATACACAACCATACTCCTAAGAAATCCTTTCTTATACGTAAGGTACGTGTTATACGTGTTATATATAAACGTATACTGCGTATACTCCGTATACCGCGTATAATATTATGTAACTCGCTTACCATTCCTTATTATATGGTTCTACTAGATCTATCCTGGACCGTGCCTATATTAACTAACTAGCTTCCTATAACTCTTCCCTAAGTAGTTGTAACATCGTACTTAAAGCGTCCATAATACTATCTCCCTCCTCTTTATCTTTGTCCTTAAAGATTCCTAACATCTCCAAGTTGTTTACTAGAGGTGTAATGTCCGTTTAATTAGTCTAGTTAATATCCTTACTTATTATACCTAAAGCTTCTTCTTCCTTATAAGCGTAATATTATGCTCGCACCGTAGCTGCCATACTGTCGCTTAGTAAGATAATATCGTCTCTATATTCTTGTTGTGCGAAAGCGGGGTTAGTATGTGTTGCAATGGCGAGTCCCTTATCTTAACAACCCTTGTCTTGCTTAGAGTGCACTAAAGCAAACATTTAATTGTTCTGTAATGTTCGCTCTGTTTCTAATGCTAAGTGTGCGCGTTCTATAACTCTTAATAGTCTTCTAGTTCCCTAAGTAACCTATTATAGGGTCTTATGTTTAATCTACCGCTGCGAAGCTTAACGGTAAGCTCTTAAGCGCCTTAGATAAGCTTTGTTATTTGCGGAAAACAGAGCAGGAGGCTATAGCTGCTTAATAGCGTGCCCTTAAAGCCCGTCTATTGGCCTCTACCCGTCTTCTTCGTCTTAAGAAAGTGCGTAAGAAGGTCCGTTCTAAGGAGTAGAAACTTGTTTAATAGGGTTTGTCTAAGCTGGGTAATAAAAGGACTGGCTTTCCTCCTATAAGGGAAACAACTCTAAGTAGCTTGGCAATTGCTCCTTTTAGGTCCCCCTTAGGTAACTTGTTCTTTGGCAATCCTTTCTTATTAATATTGCCTGACCTACTTTCTTTTAATACTCCTATACCTTTCCTATAGCATTCTCTAAGTTGCTTAGTGGTTTCTAGGTAGTCTTACTATAGCCTATCCACTTTACTTTATACTATGTTTTATTATCTACATCCTTGTAACTAATGATCTTTAAAACTTGCTATTTATCTTCCTCTTATCCTCTATATATGTCTGCCTTATAGACTGGTAGCTTAATATTCCTATATACTAGCTCTAGCATTGCAATATGTTATATAGGGTAGATTTTTATTTTGGCTAGTAGGTTTAACTTATATATAACTAATAAAGTTCTTTACTTGACTTTAAAAGGTCCTAGTCTAATGTGGTCCAATTTCTTGCTTAGTTATTAACTCTTGAAATTTTTGTGTAGTAGCTATACTTTATCCCCCTCCTTAAGATCTGGTCCCTCAGATCTCTTAGCATTATAGTACCTTTTTATTTATTCTTGTACTAGTTTAGCTATTTCTTTAAAGTCTGCATAAAGATTTATTAACGTCTCCATTTTTTGCTTAGCTATGCTACTCGTCTTTTTTGCTTAATATGGTGATAACGATATTCTTAGCTTATATCCATAATTCGCCTTAAATGGTAATATCCCTATTCCTTCTTATGGTGTTGTATTATATATAAACTATGTAATTGGTAATAACGATACCTAACTGTTCTGTGTATAATTAATATAGTGCCTTAGATACTACTCTAGTGTCTAGTTTAGTCTTTCCGTTTATCTGTCCGTCTGCGGATAATATACTATAGATATTGCTGCATAAACCCCTTGTTCTACTAGAAATACTTTCTAAAATACTGCTATAAACTTTAGATCTCTGTCTGATATAATCTTATCTAATACTCCATATCTTGCAAACACTTCCTTTATATAGATTCTAGTAATATCTTCTACTAATATCTCTTTAGTGTATACTATAAAGTATCCCCACTTTATTAGCTTGTCCACTATTACTAAAATTATATTATAATCTTATCCTGTAATAGGATCTCTTAACTTTAGTAACTTAATAATAAAGTCCTATAATATAACCTCCTATAGTCTTCCTAGTGTCTTAACAGGTTGTAGCCCTCTATATAGCTTGTGCCTTGTCGGTTTGTTTCTTTAGCAATCTAAACATTCCTTTATAACTTATCTTACTAGTCCCTAGATTCCTTAAACGATATACTCTTCTTAAAGTCTTAACACTAAGCCTATAGCTCCGTTATGTTCTTGTATTATTCCCTTATAGAATTCCTTAACAAATTCTTCTGCAATAGACTTAGGTATATATATTACTTCTCTATTTTTATATTACTCTAAGTCTAGATCCTCTACCTATGCTTCTTAGATCTTCTGTGTTTAATCACTCTCTAGTAATTTATAGATCTGACTTTCCTTAGTTACTATAATTTTTGGATAATTATACCTAATTAATCCGTCTTAATTCTTTTATAACAAAGCTCCCGATAGCTTTTTATTACTTTATAGTTTAGCCTTTCTGCTTAGAGCATCTGCTCGTGCATTATCTATACCCTTAGTATACTAAATTTCGAAATGGTATTCTATAAGCATTTCCGCCCATCTAACCTATCTTTAGTTAAGTTTCTTTGTTATTAAGAATTTTATAAGGTTCTTATAGTCCGTCTTAATCATAAATAGTTTCTCTATACCTTATAAAAATGCTCTATATTCCTTAAGTACTGTAACTATACCTAACAACTCCTTATTATAGATGTTATAGTTTAACTCTAGTAGTATCATCTTTTAACTGTAGTATACCACTAGGTGCCATCCGTCTTAATATTTCTATATAAAGTATGCCCCTAGTGTAAAGTCTAATGTATCTGTTTCTATAACTGTCTTTAGACCTGGTTAATAGATCTTAAAAACTGGCTCCTAGGTAAATAATCCTTTAATTTTCTTAAATAGTTCTTATTACTCCTTTCCCTATACCCACAGTTCTTCTTTCTTTATTAACTATATAAATAGCTTAATATCCTTTAACCATTGCGCTATAAACCTTCTACAGTAATTGCAAAACCCTAGAAACGATTTTAACTGCATAACATTCTCTAGTTCTTGCCAATTTACTATAGCCTTAATCTTCTTTAGATCTATACTAAGTTAGCCTAGTTTAATAATAAATTTAACAAAATCAGTCTTCCTAGTAAAGAACTCACATTTCTTAATTGCTACTAGCATCTGTTCTTCTTATAGTCTCTTTAAAACCTATTTAATGTGTTCTTTATATTCTTCCTTATTCTCTAAGTAGATAATAATGTTATTAAGGTATACTATAACAAATTCATCTAGGTGTTCTCCTAATACACTATTAATTCGCTTCTGGAATGTTATTAATATATTTATAAATCCAAATTGTATAACTAATAGTTTATATAGTCCTTTCTTTAACCTAAAGGCTACCTTCTATTTATTGCCTTTCTTAATCCTAATCTAATGGTATACCTATCTCAGATCTATCTTTATAAAGATCTTTACATTACTAATCCTGTTTTGGATTTCGCTAATTAAGGGTAAAGAATACCTATCCTTCCTAGTAATGCTATTTAACTGTCTATAGTCTATACACATTCTAAGTTTTCCATTTTTCTTTGGGATAAATAGTACTGGATATCCTACTAATAACTATAATGGTCTAATATATCCCTTACATAAGTTCTTCTAAATAAACTCCTTAAGCGCTACTAACTCTGTTTTAGTAAGCTTATAGATTAAAAAAAACTTTGGACTTATTCCTTCTTCTAATTCTATCTTATAGTTCTATGCTGTATGCTCTAACAGCTTTTTACTTTCTAGTAACTATAACTTTTTACCATACTTGTGGTATCTCTTTAGTATATAACTTAAGCCTTACTTAGTCTCTTTACATATCGCTCCAACTTAGTACTATACCAACTTGGTTTACTATCACACTTTATACTATTATATATCCTTAATATTAACCTAACCTATAACCCAATTAATCTTTAGATTATACTCCTATAACTAAGGCATCCCTAGTATTGCCTTATCCTATCCCAACGGTAGGATATTAAAAGACATTCTGACTGGTCTCCCTTTAATAGTTAACTAAATAGGTCCTATTTTAAGATTAATAATACCTTCTCCATAGGCTATCTAATCTCCTAAAATTGTTATAAGTGGATATAAGTGTTCCTTTTATCTATATAATAACCCTATCCTTTCTACTACCTTTAGTGATATATGGTTTCTAGTTTCTCTACTATTTACTAATACTTTAAACTGCTAATCTTACCATTTAGCTCTTAAATTTAGGTATTATTCTTAAATTCCTTTAAGGGTCTAAGGCTCTAATACTAGTTCCCTCTAGTCCTATACACCTCCCCTTTTCCTAACTATTAGCTGCTAGATCCTGCCTATACTTAGTCCAACCTTAGCTAATACTTAGTTTGTTTCTTTTCCTCTATATACTATAGATAAGTGTTCTCTAGGCACTCCTACTACTATTATCTATCTAGGTATTCTTCTATAAGGAATCTTCCTAGTTAAAGTATTAAGTCTCCTTAACCTTATACTTCTACTGGGTGCCAACTATGTATATACTTAGTATTCCTAAACCGCTTTTCTTCTAGTACCTAATATATTTTTGCTAGGTACTTCCGGTTCTTATCTTTTGGTGCTCTATATATGTTACACATATTATCCACACAAGCTATCTATAATAGTATATAATGCGCTGTATGTTTTAGATTAACTCTTAGTTTATTTTTATCCTTAAGTTTAAATCTATACCTAGTTAACCTAACCACTGGTATCTCTACTACAGGTACTAAAATTTATCACTTACTTCTCTAGTCCCTAAATTCTTCTTCTAGGTTCCTTAACATTATAATTAATGCTCCTTTAATATAACTTATGTGTTTTTTAGTAATAGGTTGGTCTTAGACAACTTTTTTATCTAGCTATATATAAAAGTCTTCCTATTTATTGCTGTGTTATTGCCTATACCACTTTCCATATAACTGGTTCAGTGTGTATAGTCTATCTGTTAGAAAGTACCTTATTATCGCTGCATCGTAACATCCTTTGGTATGTCTTTCTTTAAACCTAGTTAGAATATCTAGATCCTCTTCTTATTCTAATTTATCTAACCACTTTACCCTAAGTATCCCTGCACTCGGCCTATTGGTAACTCTTTATATGGGTGCTCTATCCCTTATACAACCTAGCATAGCTAACCTCTTATCTAGCTTTTACTCTTGCTATGCAATAATTCTTATCCTAAACTTATCTATAGTTTCTTATTTTCTGCGTCTTGCAGCTAAATCTTTATAGTTATCTTACTTTTTAATTCTAGTATTAACTGTTTAATCTTTAGGCTAAATACTACGTTTACCTAGGATTACTGACGTTCTTACTTATTCTCCAAACTTATAGTTCTTGAACTTGCGTCCTATACTTATTTGTTTATTACTAAACTAAGTTACTACCCTTTCCTATTAGTTTTCGTCCGTTATAGGTCCTTAGGTGTGTCTTATCTCGTCTTAAGAATCTTAAGCTTCTCTTATCTCTTCTTAAAAATCTTAAGCCTATAGCCTTTTGCCTTTATCAAGTAATAAGCTAGCACTAGTAGTTATCTACTTACTTAGTTTCTTCTAAACGTTGCTCCTATCGTCTTATAAAGCAATAGAAATTATATCCAATAGTATTATAATACCCGTTACTAAACCTTATTCTGTAATGGTCTTAGTCTTTGCTTCTATTTTAACTTCTCTAAGGTCTATATGCTCCTAGTAAGCTGCCTTTATTGCCTTATTATTAGTAAATACTTCGCCTTTGTTAAATTTATCGTCTTTAATGTCCAATCTATAAGCTAGTTCGTTGGTTTCTTTAAACTTAGATAACAATGGCTCCTACAGCCAATAGCTTGCGCCATACTTAGCGTCCTTATAAATTCGGCATGCGTTATTATAACAATATACAAAACTATTAATTAAACACTCTTTTGTTCCTTATAGTGCACTGTTGTCCCTTTATACGTATGTGCCGTCTGCTGACCTAGTTCCCTTTACTATGTAGTTACTCTAACCACCTCTACAGTCTCTGGCGAAATGACCTTATTTTCTACAATTTATATAAGCCCTATCTTTAAACCATCTTTCTTGCTATAGAGTCCGCCTAAACGTCTTCTGCTGCTGAGATCCCTGATTTAGCCTCTGCTCCTAGGTTCTTTAATTACTTAATCCTTAACCTCTGGGTTTCTATAGTTTCTTTTCCTACCTTTAGGTTTCTTTAGTACCACTTAGGTCCATTAGCTCTACGCCATTCCATAGTTTTTAACTCTATGTCTATTGTTGCGTACTCTGCGCCTTATACAACTATAGAACTCTATCTTGCCCTCTCTTAGCTTATTCCCTTTAGTAGATCCTATTATTAATCTTTATTAACTAATCTATTAACTCTTTTAGAGTATCCGCATCTTTTATTAAAATAATTGCGTCCTAGACTTTAGCCTTAAGTCTCTGTTTATACTGTGCCATAAGCGCCCTATCATTCCACTTAACCTACATGGCTAGTGTTTAAAACTATATTATATACTTAATTACTAAAGTGCGTTATACTAAGTTCTAAAGCTTTCATTCCGCTGTAGTTATGGCCTCCAGGTCTCTAAATATCTATATTAGTTATTCCGTAAACCCGTTCTAACTGGCAAATATATACCGTACGTCCTGGTTAGTAGTTGTTATGCCATTAGCCTATATTTCTGTGAGATATGGCTTAAACCACTTAAGTGCCCTCCCTATTAGGAATAATCCTGCATAGGCTACTTAATCTAATAATATTGCTAACTTCGCTCCTTCCTGTACTACCTTAAAGTGCATCTGTGTAAGAAATCCCTTAAGCTTTGACTTCTCTCCTAAGAATCGTTTAATTAAAGGTAGCTTAATCTTTACTACTCCAATTCTATTAATACATTCTTTAAGTATCCTATTATTGTCTTATAAGTAATTAACTATTTCCTATAACTAACCTCGCGTAACTACTTAAGAATCCCTATTATCTATACTGGTATCACCTGGCCCTAAGGTTGTGGCTGCCGTTAACGTCGTTATAACTAGTGCTCTAGGTGGCATGTTATTTAATCTTATTTAATACCGTAACCTTAGTAGTAAATATATAACGGAACCTTGTAGCAGGAACTACGGTAGGTCCTATTATTAGGCTAGGTATATAGGTAAGAATAAATTAACAACGTAATAATAACTGGTGGAGTGGTTACCTAATAGATTAACTCTAATTATATTCTAAGATTTACTACAAGGAGAGAACTATCTATGGTAAGGACTGAGGTCCTTTAAATACACAACCATACTCCTAAGAAATCCTCTCTTATACGTAAGGTATGTGTTATACGTGTTATACGTAGACGTATACTGCGTATACTCCATACACCGCGTATAACATTATGTGACTCGCTTACTATTCCTCGTTATATGGTTCCACTGGATCCATCCTAGACCGTGCCTGTATCAACCAACTAGCTTCCTGCGACTCTTCCCCAAGTAGTCGTAACATCGTACTTAAAGCGTCCGTAACAATTAAGCTAGTATAGAGTGACAGACTAGGTCTAGGAAAGGTGCTTTCTAATTAAGCTTTATTAGTATACGCTATAGCTTTGCCTATAAGTTGTCTATTATAACAGGACTAGCCCATTTATAGTAGGAATATCTTAGTAAAACACTTGACAGATAAATTCTAACGCTTTAATTAAATTCTGCTAAATTCCGCTAACTTAATTAAATCCCACTAAGTTCTACCAACTTAATTAAATTCCACTAAATTCCACTAATATAATGGAATTTAGTTAAAACCTATTAAAACCCACATATGCTTATACCCACGCGTCTACTGCTAAGACCCTTAAATATTTAGTTATAAGCTTCCTATATTCCTTTCTCTTCTTTACGCAACGTCTTATATTTAGCAAGAGCTATATACCCTTAGATTAAATAGATTTTATATTATTCCTTTAAATCTTCCCTAAAGCCTCTTTGCGCCCTTATACTATGTTGCGTTAAAATAACTACTATTAAAATGGCAAATAAACCCAAATCCCTTTTAATAACTATGAGTATTATAACCCTAGTTAGGGAACAGTTAACTATAATATAATAGTCCTTTACGGACGCCTTAGCTTAGTAGTAGGCTGCACTAGAACCCCAACACTAGTAATTAATGGAAGCACTCTATAAAGAACTCCGTAATATTAAGACACTAATATTATAGACCCTAATAACAACACCTATAAACAAGATTAATATAATAGTATCTAAACCTGGCCCGTTAAATAAGAATATAAAACCAGTAATAATAGCTTAACCTATATATATAATAAACCAAGTACTTATTACAAAATCTAAAAAGCTCCCTAATCCTTCAATATTTAATAAAAACTAAAATAATCTACATCTCTTTATAACCAAGCTCCATCTTAAACTCTTAATAAACTATAATTAACACCTTACTAAAGCTAGCAAGATTAGCTATAGAATGTCCTAATTAAGTAAAGACGCTGTATAAACTATAGATCCATTCTTCTATAACAGTACTTTCATTCATTTTAAAACCTTTATCTCTTTACTAGAATAAACATATATAGCTATTACTAAACTTAAAAACCTATAATAACGGAACCGAGACTTTACCAGCTTCTTTTTAGAATTTTTAGGTCTTATTAGCGAGCTGGATTAGAATAAAGCCGCTAGAGTCACTACCCTTTAATAAGCTATTTTAGATAAAATTAAAACCTAGTTAGTAGATAGAGAACTACTAAAAAACCTATCCGAATTTGCTATAATATATTAATAAATTAATAAGGACCTTTAATATAATAAACAGACTCATTCTCTAAAGCCAACTATACCTTATATTTAAAACTCTATAAAACCGGTATAGACCTTAAAGCGCAATCCGTCTCTAAAACCTAAAAGCCCTATATATAACCCTATGGACCTTAATGCCGCTTAATCCTATATACCCTTAGGAGCCAATAAATAAAGAACTTAAGCCATAAATAGAGAATGCTTTAGATGTGGTAAAAAAGGATATATTTAAAAGCATTGCCAAACTCACCCTTTTAAAAAAGTCCGCTATAGTTCCTCCTAATCCTTAAATTATACCTAATCCATAAATTGTACTTAGATGCCATAAAGCACCTCACCTTTAGTTAACTTAGAAAACGAATTATTCTAAGGCTAAGTTGCGCCTTAAGATAAAAAGTAGAAGAGTATAAGTATTTAGGCTCTTCTAGCGCTAATATATAACACAACTCCCTTAATATACTTGGCGAAATTTAAATACTTAAAAAATAAAAGAAGGTATAAATCCTAATAGATAGCGGAGCTACTAGTATAGGCTTTATTAATATAAACTATATAAAAACTTAATACCTAAATTTAAAGAAATTTAATAAGCTTTAGGGCCTATAAGGCTTTAATGGCAAACCCTTAATATATGGCAAAATAACGCACTACGCCCTAGTAAAAATGTAGATACGCGAATACCTTAAACATATCTCCCTATTTATAATACCCTTAAAGTAATATAAAGTTATACTTAGATATAGATAGCTAAAACAACATAACCCCTTAATTAGCTGGGTTAAAGAAATACTAAAGTTCCGTATAACCTACTGCCAAAGTTATTACTTAAAAAACCATTTGCCCTACAAACATATATATAACTATTTAAATTTAATATAATATAAATTACCCTTACTATAAACCTTAAGCTAATATAATAAATCTATAACTGCCAATTATAGTAAAGAATGTAAAGATGTTATGTTAAAACCTCTTAAATTTTATATAATATACGCCACGCCTTTTATCTTATTAGTAAAAAGATAAAATTATAAAATCTTTACTATAACTATAAAAGATATTAAGAAAGCACTAGAACTAAAATAGTATTCTAATCCTTAACCTTTTATACCTAAAAAGTACTATAACCTAATTAATAAGTTTAAAAAACGATTTATAGACTAACTAGCCCTATACTAAGAGAAGTATAATTTTAAGATAGAACTTAAGCCTAGTATAATACCAAAGTTTAGTCCGCTATACGGTATATTATAAGAAGAACTGCTTATAATATAATAATACTTTAACAAGCATCTAGAAAAAGGATTTATTTATCCTAGTTAATCCCTATTTATTAAAAAGCTAAGAGGAGGCTTAAGATTCTATATTAATTATTAAGCCCTAAACGCAATTATAATTTAAAACTAATATCCAATTCCCCTAATTTAAGAGACGTTTAACTATTTAGTAAAGGCACGGTACTTTATAAAGCTTAATATAATTACTACCTTTAATAAAATCCGTATATATAAAGGAGATAAGAAGTATATAGCTTTTTATATATAATGGGGACTCTTTAAATACCTAGTAATGCTATTTAGCATAAAAAATGGTCCTAATATATTTTAGTAATATATTAATAATACGCTTTATAAATTCCTTAATATATTTATTACCGCGTATATTAATAATATCTTAATCTACTTATCCTCGCTTTCCAAATATTAGAAATATATTAGAATAGTCCTTAAACGCTTATAAGATGCGGGCTTATAATATAATATTAAGAAATACAAGTTCTATATATCCAAGGTTATATACTTAGGCTTAATTATATTCTATAATAGAATTAAAATAGACCTAGAGAAAGTTACTGCTATTATAAATTAGGAAAGCCCTAGCAATATATAAGACATTTAAGAATTTTAAGAATTTGCAAATTTTTACTAATAATTTATTAACCACTTCTTAGAAACTACTTAGCCGTTAGTAAACCTAATAAGGAAGAATATAAAATTTAAATAAACTGCTAAATGCGAATAAGCTTTTAATAACTTAAAATATTACTTTATAATTACTCTAGTTCTCGCCTACTTTAACCCTAACCTTAAATATATTATTAAAACGGACTTATTAGATTATGCGCTAAAGGGAGTGTTATTATAATATAATAAGAACGGTAAACTATATTTAGTAGCCTTCTCTCCTAAAAACTTGTCCCTACTAAATTAAACTGTAAAATATATAATAAGGAACTGCTTATAATTATTAGATGCTTTAAACAATAGCGTCTTAAGCTTAAAGGATTATTGTTCCTAATATACGTATTAACGGACTATAAGAACCTATAGTACTTTATAACTATAAAATAATTAACATAGCGCTAAATTTGTTAGGCTAAATACCTCTTATAATTTAACTTTAAGATTATATACTAACTAGGCAAATTTAATTAGAAGCCTAATATATTAATATAATAATTACAAGACCTACCTATAAACGCTTTAGACGAATAAATTATAAATTATTTATAAATCTTATTGCCCTCTAAATATTTTAAAAAACTATATCCTATATTTCTAGATATAGAACTTAATAAAAATAAATTAGAAGTTAATAAATAGGAAATAGAAATTAATAAGCTAATAGAATATAAATATAAGAATAATATATAGATAATTAATATAATAAAAGCGATTTAAATAGGAAAACAATAGTATAAGAATATTACACTTACTAAATGCGAAATTTAAAATAATCGATTATACTATTAATAGAAGATAGTAGTTCTAAATTCTAAACCTTTACAATTTAAGATACTTAAATTTATACACGACTCCCCTATAGTAGGACATCCTGGCCATATAAAGACTTATAAGATCATTTAATAAGCATACTACTAGCCTATAATGTATAACTACGTATAAAAATACGTTTAAGTATATAGGATATGCGTGCGTAGAAAGACCTCCTATATAAAGAAGTAAGGAGTACTTTAACCGCTACTAATTCTAATACAAAGATAGCGCAATATCTTAATTAACTTTGTAGTTAACTTACCTAACAGTAATAGGTTTATAAATATTATAGTAGTTATTAACCGCTTTATAAAAATGCGATATATAATTCCTATAGACTTAATTAATGCAATATTAGTAGCCGAATATTTTATTAAGTACGTCTTTAAGTTACATAGACTTCCTAACTTAATAATATCCAACTATAAAAGCCAGTTTGTTTTAGACTTCTAGTAAGCTCTATATAAATAATTAAGTATTTAAACATAACTCTTAACTATATTTTATCTAGAGATAGATAGCTAAACTAAAATTATAAACGCGATTATAGAACAATACTTATAAATATACTGCTCCTACCTATAAGACAACTAGAAAAAATGGCTGCCTTTAGCTAAGTTTACCGCAGATAATATAATAAACGTATTAATAGACGTAATACTATTCTACGCGACCTATAGATAAGACCCTTAACTTGGATTTAAGCTATAACCTAATATTAATATAATAGGACCTACAATTAAATGGATCTAGTTAATTAATGTATATAACTTCACTAATTAAATAAAGTAGTTAACGGAACTATTATAAAGTAAATTAATATACGCTTAAATATTATAGGAATGGCATGCGAATAAAGGACAAGCTCCCGTATAGGACTTTAAGGAAGGTAATATAGCTTACCTAAGTATATAAAACCTAAAGACTTAACGGCCCCTAAAAAAACTTAATTAGAAGTTCGCGGGCCTATACTAAATTAAAAAGAAACTGAGCCTATATGCCTATAAGCTTAAACTACTAACTAAAATAAAAATACACCTAACGTTTTATATAAGCTTGCTGTAACCTTTAAGAGACAATCCTATAACTTATAAAGTACTACCACTACCTCCTATAATTGTTAATAACGGTAACAGTTCTTACTTTATTAACTTAATTAATAATATATAATAGAAGACATAATCTAAATAATTTAAACTTCTTGTTAAGTGGAAAAGATATAAAATATAAACCTAGGAAACCTACAAACAGATTAAGGCTAACGTGCCTTCCTTAGTAAAAGAATTCCATAAGAAGTATCCTTTACGGCCTGCTCTAGCTGGATGGATATAATATAAAGGTAAACAACTGCTACCTAACATAAAGACACAAAACACGATAGCAGGAAATTTGAAATTAAAAAGAACTTAAAATATACTATGACGCTTATAACACAATAAGTTATAAATTCTTAACTAAATTAAATTATTTTAGACCTTTAACTAAAGGGGGGCGTACTATAACAGGACTAGCCTATTTATAGTAGGAATGTCTTAGTGAAACACTTAACAGATAAATTCCAACACTTTAATTAAATTCTGCCAAATTCTGCCAAGTTAATCAAATTCTGCTAAATTCTGCTAACTTAATTAAATTCCACTAAGTTCCGCTAACTCGATTAAATTCCACCAAATTCTACTAATATAATGGAATTTAGTCGAAACCTGTTAAAACCCACGTGCACTTATGCCTGCGCGTCTACTGCCAAGACCCTTAAATATTTAGTTACAAGCTTCCTATATTCCTTTCTCTTCTTTACGCAACGTCTTGTATTAACAAGAGCTATATACCCTTAGATTAGATAGAATTTATATTATTCCTTCAAATCTTCCCTAAAGCCTCTTCGCGCCCTTACACTTATAAGTTGCTAATATAGCTAGGTTGCGTTAGAGTGTGGCTTATATAGGATATTAATAAATCGCGCTTTACCCTATATATGCCGTAGTTCTTATTATAAGCGTTACTTATTCTTTAATCCCTTAGGACGTTCTCTGCTCTACTTTAGTATAGGTTATATTTTAGTAGTAGCGCTTACTTTTTGCCCATACTTTAGCTGCAAGGCTAGGGTATTCCGCTTGCGGTACTTATCTAGTAGTTATTAATAATTCTTAAGTTCTGTCTTGTATTTCTATTTATTATACTTATTTGGCCATCCTAGCCATTTAATAAGGTACTATAGTTGTCTAGCACAATTCTAGTAGGTAATAATTGCTTTTACTTCTTAGCTGCCTTCCTTACGCTCTTCTACTGCTAGAGGTTAAAACCTAGGGTAAAACCTATAAGGCTCTAGTAAGGAGATATAAAAGACTGGGTGGAACCATGCTATAGCAGGTAGAAGCTCTAGCTTATATACTTACTATCCTACACGCTCTAGGATCTAAAATGGTCTTATAAACTTACTATTAAGTTTCTTATAGGGACGTTTTATGTAGATGTTCTTAGAAGAGAGTAAGACCTGTTTACTAATAACGAAATGCTTAGCCAGATAGTAACAATTATAGTATTTTACCTAAAGCTATTAGGCGTATATTATCAACGCCGCCACTACCTTATATATAAGGCGTAGGCATTATAGATACGTCTCTACAAGTTTAACATTTATTAACTTAGACCCCTCCCTACCTTACTAGGTGTCTTAGACGCCATCTAGGACTCCATCTAGGATATTTGGTAGCTAGCTATAGGCAAGCTTAATAGGGAAACACTTCGTTATAGTATGGACCTTAAAGTTATAGGCAAAGGCTGCTTTATTAAGTAGGGAGGCCTAATTAAACTATTCCTAGTTCGTAAATATACGTAGGTATACCTTAAGCTCCTAGTTTTAGCGCTCTGTCTAACTATCTATTTATAAGTAAAATATAGTGCTAAGCTTATGCTAAACGCGGAGATAGTAGCATATGGTACTCTAGTACTTACTTATAAATACACTACCCCTATTAGAGATAATATTATTTAGGGGCCCTATTTATATAAAGACTCTAAATAAGAGTTCTATAAGTTGTGTAGTATTAATTATCTTACGCACTAGATAGTAGCGTGCTAGCTTTATAAAACGGTCTATAAGAATAAGGATAGAGTTGCACTCTATACTATTAGGAGTTTTAGACTTAGAGAGATCTATAACAAAGTTAAGTAAATAATATTACTAGGCTTAGGTAGGAACCTAAAGAGGCTGCAGCTTACTATAGAGTTTATAGCGGCGCGATTTATAGCGTTAGTAGGTATTGTAATTATTTAGGTATTTATAGATATCTTTAGTAAGACCATTTTAAGCGTACTTCTATATAAATTACCTTATAGGTATAGTTAAATCTATAATAGCCACCTATAGGATTATCATAATTCCGCTTAAGGATCTCCTATTATAGTAGTGTGCAATTTAGCACCTAGACCTTGTTGTTTTACCTTAGAAGTCCTTAATTATTAAGGATGTAGTCCTTATTACTAGTAGGAACCTATCCCTAGGTTAACTAATTATATATAGAGTATATAAAGGCGTCCCCTTCTTATACTCTATAAATAAAATTAACCAGTAACTTAGGGAGGTGTTCTGTAAACGCCGTTTCGGCTAAGGCAGCTACTACTACCTCTTGCCATAGCATAAGACTCTGCGTAAAGTCAGTGCTAGTAAAGTAATATATAATACGCAGGTGACTTGCCAGGTTATTATAGGGGACCGTTGCCTAGGCCAAGGAATCTTCCCTAGGATTAAACGCCATTAGGCCGGTTAAGGAGGTCTTAGAGAGAATAGTAGGACACCCTAGTCTACTAGCGCTATATTTGCAAGGGTTGCTTATATACTACACGTATGCTACTTATTAGTTTAGTATAGTAGCACTAGGGCCGCCTATAAGGCCTATAACCCGCAACTTTTACTGCAATATAGGCAGTATGGTATTAAGGACTATCCTTTTACTGCCATCTTTAAAGCCTTTAGTATAATCTAGGCGCTAGGATAATGCATTAGTAGGATTTGCTTTGCCTAGCTTATATTTAATCTTAAAATTAAACTTAGCTAGTTCCTTAGTATACTAGGCCTAGCGAGTAGATAAGCTCTTTATAGTTATAAAGTACCTAAGATTATTATAATTGCAGAGCATACGCGTTATATATATGGCATGCTTAAGGTAGTGGCGCCACATCTTAAAGTATTGCACTATAGCGAGTAATTCCTTATTATGCGTATTATACCATACTTCTAGGCCAGTAAGCTTCTAACTATAATAAGTAATTAGATACTAATGGAGTTAATCTTCCTACCTAAAAGGCTATAGAAGTATACCGCTATAGGCATAATTAGAAGCATTAGTAATTACTATTAGGGGTAGATTAAGGTTAAAGTAGCGAAGTAGAGGATCCTATATAAACATAGCACATAGCTTGCAAAACGCCTACTAAGCATTATTAGGCCAGAACCAAGGTTAATACCATTTAGTAGGCCCTTTTTTACGCTTCTACTTCTTCTTCTCCCTATCTAATGTTGGGTCGCAATATGCCTATACAAGATATATATATAGGGGGTATGCGGTATCTAAGTAGTTCTAGATAAATCGCCTATAGAAGTTAGCAAAGCTAAGGAAGACCTAGATATCCCTATAGGACTTAGGCTTAGGCTATTCCTTAATAGCTTTTATATAGGTAGGATCTATTATAATACTATTAGGTATAACAATAAAGCCTAAAAACTTAACGTTTTTAGTATAAAAGATATATTTTAATAGTTTAGCGTATAGGCCCTAAGCGCGAAGCTGTTACAGTATCTGCTTAACGTGCTTAACGTACTTATCCTTATTGTTTAAGTAGATAAGAATGTTATCTAGGTAAACTACGCAGATAGTATCTATTAGGGTCCCTGGAGCTTTTTAAATATAGCTTTAGAAAGTTATAGGGGCGTTAGTAAGACTAAAGGGCATTACTAGGTACTTAAAGTGACTATAGCGTGTCTTAAATGCGGTTTTCTATTTATCTCCCTTTTTAATATAAATCCTATAGTATATATTGCGAAGATCTAGCTTTATAAATATCTTCGCATAGCTAAGCCTATTAAAGAGTTCGCTAACTAGCGGTAGGGGGTACTGGTTTTTAATTATAATCTTATTTAGGCGTCTATAGTTAATATATAGCCGCATTATACCTTCTACTTTTAGTATAAAGAGGATAGGCGCTCTAGTAGGCGACTTGCTAGGCCTAATCTAGCCCTTCTTAAGAGCACTCTCTAGGTACTTCTGTAGGATCTACAACTCTTTCTATAAGAGGTTGTAAATGGGCATCTGCGGTGGTATCTTGCCTTCTTCTAGGTTAATTATATAGTTATACTTAGAGTTCTAAGGTAGTATACTTGCTAGCTTATTAGAGAAGACATTAATCTCTTCTTTATATATATCTAGTAGGTCAGAGCCTATAGAGGTTAAAGTAACTATTATATGGTAGTGTGCTTCTAGGAGCCAGTAAAGAGAAGGGTATGTATAGCTAATATGCGTTTCGCAGGTATGTTTATACTAAGAGTGTATATAGCTCTGCTATAGTATACTCAATAGTTTTAGGGTTTTAATCACCTCCCCCCTAAGTTAAGGCGACCTGCGCCAGCACTAGTGTCAGATAATCTGTATTCTCTAAAGGCGTGGGTCACGTGTACGGGTCACGTGCACTGTAAAATCTCTTCGTAGCTCGCAGCCCTAGGGCCCCAAGACATCAGACATCAATTAACGATCAAGTTAAGATCATTAATCAATCAATCCATTTCATCAATAAGCAGCTCTATCTGAATTATCTAATAGTTATAAGCCCGGTCCGCCGACTTAAGAAGCTATTTAGCTATTACTCAATTATTTAAAGAAATTCTACCTTATTGTTAGACTCTGACACCTTATTGTTAAGACGCAGACTCTAACAGAAATCCTACCTTAAATCGTCACAGGATAAGATTCCATGGGATTTTACGAGATTCCACCTTAATTGTCACAGAACGATCCTAATAATAAGGACAATCCTAACAACAAAATACTATCTTAATTCCTCCTTTACCTATCAGTTAAATAACTCCACCAACGTTAAGTTTATTAGCTATAATTATCCTTAATAAGTTAGAAGACTGGGAGCAATGGCTATAGCAACTCCGAGCCCTTATAGATTAGCGAATTTGGGCCTATGTTAACCCAGACGGTATAGCACCTTAATAAGGTCTACTACAAGAACTAGCCTATCTAGAAGTTATAGATTTTAATAAAAATGCAACCTTATATGCTTAGCTCTTAATAAATTAATAGAAAGCGTATAAGAACAGTAGATGATACTACAACCAGGATATAAAGTATTTCCTAAGATAGGAAGATTATCTTTAACAGATCCGCACCTAGATTACGTCTACAGTATTAATTTAGAAGAAGCTATTACTTGACCCTTCCTTGACAGTTAAAGAATGGCTATCTCGGCTAAAGGAGAACATAGAACCTACCTTATTATTTGTTAGGAAGAAGGTACAATACTAGTATATAGAAGCCCTTAAGGGGTTTAAATAGTTATTAAAATTAAACTAATGGCTAGATTAATAGGAACACGTAATATCCCTAAGAGAGAAGTATAAGATCCCTTAAATGTCCGATAGAATCTGGCTTTAAGATTTAGCAGAAGTTATTCGACCCTTTAGTAACGCCTACTATATAAAGTACACTACCAAGTCAAATAACCCTTAGAAGTTAAGATCTTCTAAATACCACAGAGTAGCAAAGGAGCTGCAAGAAGGACTTAGAACACCCTTAAAAAAAGCCAATGCTACTATAAAAGGAAGTACCTTTAATGCAGACTTCGCAGAGCAAGCCATTGAGGATCACTCTAATACTACTAAAGGTTTATAAAAAGGAAGGACCTTAGCATATAATAGACGCTTAAAGAGAGCCGGGACACTAGTAGATAAGGAGACGTTCTATAAGAAGCTAACGCCTAAGTGCTTAGCGTGTGGAATATAAGGACACTCCCTACAGGACTATTGGTATTTATTTAAAGATAAGGGACCTATAGGAGTTATAATAGGAGATACGCGCATTAATAGGGCACTGAAGAAGGTAGAAAAGAATAAAAATCTTACTAACCAAGTTGCAAAGATCAAACTTAAAGAACAAGAAGATAAGGCCTAATAACAATAGGACGGGAGCCAGGAAGTTAAGATTAAGGGAGAAGCTAATGCAATATTCCTAGAATTATATTATACCGGTTAAACCCATCTACTAAAGCTATTAACTATTCTTGACTTAGGAACCACTCTCCATATCTTTAATAACCTCTCTTGTTTTTACAATTTTAGGAAAGCTTTAAGACATAAATATATCACCGCCGGCAGCTTAGAAGTGCCTATACTAGGCTACGGCGATATTACTATCTAAGTTATAAAACCAAACAAGAGCAAGGGAACCCTACGTTTTAAGGACGTTGCCTTTTATACGGACTTTAATATAAATCTAGTGTTATTCCGTCTGCTTTAAAAACAAGGGTTCTATTAAGATAACAAAGGAGATAACAATCTTCTAGTTCGGAAGGATAATATAATCCTATATTAAATGGAAGAACGTCACAGATAATAGACTATTAAATACGTCCAACTAGGAAGTCTATTAGTATTTAATATAAGCCAACTACTACGCCGCCAATGGAAGCATAGAGCATCGTTAAGAGACGCTTATCTAGACTTAAAAGGTAATGCGCATTTATAGCACCTATATCTAGGTTATCTAGGTCTTAATGCCTTAGGAGTTAAGCTTTAAGGCCTAAAGATAATGGAATGTTAACATTACAGTCTCGCCAAAATTAAGCATTAGGTCTTAAGAAGGTTCTTAGAACAGAATATTAATAAACCTTATCTTAACCTCCATATTAACTAGACTAACCTTAAGGAAGCGCATGCTGGATTTATATAAGTTATATTTATCTATAATACCTTCTTAGGAAGAACCTTCCCGTATTTTATAATAACGCATAGCAAAGAAAAGGAGACACTATAAGTGCTTAAAGATTTTATCCAATGGATTTGTCTTAGATATAACCTTAAGGTTAACACCATTAAATTAGACAATAAGCTAGGGAGAAAAAGAACCCTTAAATAGCTACAGACTTAAGGGATTATATTTAAGCCTTTAGCGCCTTATACTTAAGCTTAGAATAATACCGCCAAACGCTTAGGGGGTGTAATTATTAAAAGAGCACAAGCAATAAGAATTGCTGCTAATTTACCACACAACCTATAAAACGAGATAGTTAACTACGCAGTCTATCTTTAAGATTAAACGCCACTAAAAAGCAACGGTTGGAAATCGCCATCTAAGAGGTTCTATACCTTCCTAGCTAATAGGTTAAGAAAGCCGTAACTAGTATACCTAAAAGCCTACGGCTATAGGGCGTATGTGATAATGTTAAACGCCTAGCTAAAGAAGAAAAGGCTAAGCAAGCTAGATCCGCAAGCCTATATTAGCTACCTTATTGGCTATAACTCTACCAATATCTACAGGATCTGGATCCTATATAAAGGTATCATTATCTCTACTAGGGACGTTATCTTTAATAAGAAGACGTTCTCTAACAGCAAGTAAACGGATATCTTAAAGGACCTATACGCTAAATTAAACACGCTAATTAAGAAGATTTAACTCCCTAATACCCTAACTAAGAATAAGGTCCTTCTGGAAGATAATAAAGAAGTATTTAAACCGTTAATTTAAGAGGAAGATAATAACATTAATGAGCCAGTTTAAACCTTTAATAAGTTAGCAGATCTTAAGCTTGTAAGAGCTCTTAAAGATATATATTATACGCCACCTTTAACAGAAGAAGATAAAGAATCTCCATATACCTTTTACGTCAAGTATCCTACAAAGTTAGATATATAAGGTACTAATTAGGACATCATTAGCTAAGTAGGAGACGGGTTTTACACTTAGGGTGTGTTTAACAACTCTATTAAAGACTTATTTAAGGAAGCCTGCAATAATAGGTTTAAAGACTTTATTACCAAAAGGATCACATCAGCCTATTGTTACGGACAGCTTAAGTACAATATTACGACTACTTAGGGAAGAGTTAGAGGAAGCTAGTTGGTTAATATAGGCACGGTCCAAAATAGAGCCGGTGGAACTATATAACGAGGAATGGTAACCAAGGTCACGTAGTATACTATGTGTTGGATATAAGGAACGGGAGGAACTTACGTACCTTATATATAACACATACCTCACGTACAAAAGAGGATTTCTTAGGCGTATAGTTGTGTATTTAAAGGACCTCAGTCCCTACCGTAGATAGTTCTCTCCTTGTAGTAAATCTTAGAATACAATTAGAGTTAATCTATTAGGCAACCACTCCACTAGTTATTATTATATTGTTAATTTATTTATATCTACATACCTAGCCTAATAATAGGACCCACTATAGTTCTTACTACAAGGTTCCGTTATACATTCACTACTAAGGTTACGGTATTAAATAAGGTCGAATAATATGCCACCCAAAGTACTAGTCGCGATGCTATTAATGGCAACAACTACCTTAGGATTAGGAGACACTAATATAGCAGATACAGACTCACAAGTGGTCACAAGAGGTTAGTTATAGGAAATGGTTAATCGCTTATTAGATAATAATAGGATACTTAAGGAACGCATTAATGGAATTAAAGCAGTAAATGTTACGGACAGCTTAAGTACGATGTTACGACTACTTAGAGAAGAGTCGGCGGAAGCTAGTTGGTTAATATAGGCACGGTCTAGGGTGGATCCGGTGGAACTATATAACGAGGAATGGTAGCCAAGGTCACGTAATGTGATCTATATGATCTATATAATCTGTGTGATCCATAACGGAGCAGATAGAGCACACATATCTCACAGAGTAAAGGGATTTTTTAGGCGTATGGTTGTGTATTTAAAGGACCATAGTCCCTACCCAGATAGTTCTCTCTTTATAGTAAATCTTAGAATATAATTAGAGTTAATCTATTAGGCAACCACTCCACTAGTTATTATTACATTGTTAACCTATTTATATCTATATACCCGGCCTAATAATAGGACCTACCGTAGTTCTTACTACAAGGTTCCGTTATACATTTACTACCACGGTTACAGTATTAAATAAAGTTAAATAACATGCCACCTTAAGCACTAGTTATAATGCCATTAACGGCAGCTACAACCTTAGGCATAGGAGGAGATACCAGTATAGCTAATACGGATTCTTAGTTAATTACGCAAGGTTAGTTATAGGAAATGGTTAATTACTTATAAGATAATAATAGGATACTTAAAGAACACATTAATGGAATTAGAGTAGCAAAGGTTAAGTTACCTTTAATTAAATAGTTCTTAGGAGAGAAGTTAAAACTTAAAGGATTTCTTACATAGATGCATTTTAAGGTTATACAGAAGGAAGCAAAGTTAGCAATATTATTAGACTAAGTGGCGTATATAGGATTGTTCCTAATAGGAAGAGCACTTAAGTGGTTTAAACCTTATTTTACCAAAATATAGGCTAATGGCATAATAACTACTAACCAAGATGTACGGTATATATTTGCCAGTTAGAATGGGTTTACAGAACGGTTAACGCAGATATTTAGAGACCTAGAGGCAATAACTATAGCAGAATAAAAGCTTTAGAACCTAGCATAACGCACTTTAGCAATTAAGTATATAACGTAGTTTTAAACACTAGCCATATAGGTTAAATAGAATAATAGGGCGCTTATAGCACAGTACAAATAGGGACTTAAGGCTAAAGTCTAGGACGTAATTATCCTAATAGAAGATATGGATACTCTAAGGGAGTTAATAGATTAGTTAATAAAGATTAATAATAGGATCTATTAAAGGGAATAAGCTAAGAAAGGGTAAAATAGAGTTCTACAGTTATATAAGGCGTAGAGCACGCATTGGCAAATATAGAGCTAAAAACTATAGAATAGCGCAGAGCTAATAGACCTAAGCGGTACTAAAGAATCTAAGAGATAGATAAAGAAACTATAGAAACCTAGAGGTTAAGGATTAAGTAATTATAAGACTAAGGAGCAGAGGCTAAACCAGGGATCTTAGTAGTAGAAGACGTTTAGGCGGACTCCATAATAAAAAAAATGGTTTAAAGATAGAGCTTATATAAATTATAAAAAATAAGGTTATTTCGCTAAAGACTATAGAGGTAGTTAGAGTAACCACGCGGTAAAGGGCACTAGGTTATTAGAGTACAATAATATAGATATAGGGATGTTGCGTGGGACCAAGGAGTGTTTAATTAAGCACTTTATATTTTATTATAATAACGCATGCTAAATTTATAAAGAGGCTAAGTATAGTATAAGCTATTAGCTATAAAAGCTAGAGTTAAGAGGGCTTAAAGGAACTAGAAAGTTAAGCAAAGAATAAGATTAACTCTATAAGCTAGATCAAGATATTAAAGTAATATACGGATAAAGATTAGTAATAATAATAATAGAGTTAGAATACTTATTAATTAATAGCAAAGAGGAAGAAAATAAAGCTAACTAGGAGCACTTATACCTTAGTAACGTAATAGAAGTAGAGACTAAAACCACTATAAAATATAGATTAGTAACGGATATTATAACACTATTAGATATAGCATCTATTACTTTATAAGATAAAAGGAGTAATATTTAGAGATAATTAAGTAAGCAGACAACTACTAGTACTAGCTTACTACTTATAAAAGGTAAAAGGCTATAGGTCTAAGATTCTTATAAAGAGATAAGGAAAGCTTTAGACTTATAGAACGTGATAAGGACAGCTTAAGAACCCATAATAAATAGAAACTAATAAGAAAAAGTAGTAACTTAGTTTAGTAACAAATAAATAAGTATAGGACGTAAGTTTAAGAACCATAAGTTTAGGGAATAAATAAAAATATTACTAAAAAGCCAAGATTTTAAGAAATAAATAAGGACTATAGCAATTCCAGGTAAATATAGTATTTAGCCTAAAGATTAAAAAGTTAATACTAAGATTAAGAAGTAAGATGACTTTAAGGATCTAGCTATAAGATATAGAAAATAGGAAACTATAAATAAGTTTAGATAAAGAATTATTATATAGCAAGAGTAAAAGCTAAATAAGAGGTTAGCTATACCAGGTTATATAAGAGATAGAGCACCTATATAAAGAGTTACTAATAGGCCTAGTACAGGGACGCCTAGAGTAAAGTAGTTAGATAAACTAGAACAAGAAGAGGATCTAGATATTTTAGTTAGGTTTAAAGAAAGATATACTAAAGGATGTTATAACGCAGCAATAACAAGGTACTTTCTTATAGATAGACTATATACACTAAACCAGTTATACGGAAAGTGGTATAGGTAATAACATAATAATAAATAAAAAGACTTTTATATATAGCTAAACAAAAAAATTGTCTAAGACTAACCTATTATAGAAAAACGTATAAGTTATATTAAAGGAGCATTAATTATAATATTAAGGAACCTAGAAGAGGGATCTAGGGACTAAAAAAAAGAATAATAAATTTTAGTACCCGCAGTAGAAATACCAGTGGTTAAGTTAACTAGGTATAGGTTTAAACTTAAGAATAAAGATAAGCTAAGAGTTAACCTAAGTCACCTAGTGCATTATACGTTATTATGGATAGCTTATATAGATAACGTGTGTAATATATATAGGGCACCAAAAGACAAAAACTGGAAATATTTAGTAAGGATATATTAGGCACTAGAGGAAAAACGGTTTAGAAACGCTAAATATATATATAGATAGCACCTAGTAGAAGTACAAAGTTAAGGGGACCTAATACTTTAACCCAGAAGATTCCTTACAGAAGAATGCCTAGATAGATAATAGTAGTAGAACTGCCTAGAGAATACTTATCTATAGTATATAGAGGAAAAGAAATAAACTAAGTATTAGCTAAAAGTAGACTAAGTACAAACAGGATTTAGCAGCTAATAGTTAGGAAAAGGGGAGGCCTATAGGACTAGAGGGAACTAGTAGTAGAGCTTTAAAGGATAACACCTAAACTTATAGGTTAAGTAGTAAGATTAGCAGTTTAAAGCATTAATAGATAGTAGAGTAATAAGAAACCATATATTACTAGCAGTAGTAGAAAGGATAGGGTTACTATATAGACAAAAGGAATACCTATATCTACTTATAATAATTTTAGAAGACTAGATAGCCTATAAAGGAGGCATTATTAATCTTAAAATAGGACCTATTTAGTTAACTATTAAAGGGAGACCAGTTAGAATGTCTTTTAATATCTTACTATTAGGAAAAGACAAGGCAATATTAGGGATGCCTTAGTTATAGAAATACAATTTAAAGGTTAATTAGGTTACAGGTTAGGTTAATATCAGAGATACTTAATAATATAAAGTGCGGCAGCAAACTAAGTTAGTATAGTACTAAGTTAGAGCAATATATAAAGAGACTAAGCGAGGCTTAAGTCATATACTAAAGAGATACCATAAGTATAGCAAAAGGTTATAGTTACCAGAAAGTAAAAAGCTATTAGAATATATAGTATAGGACTATAAGATAGAATTAGAACTAAAAACTAGTTTAAGGTTCTTTTTAATCTATAAGCTCACTAAAACCAAGTTAGTGGCACTTAAGGAGTTTATCCAAAAGAACTTACGGAAGGGATATATTAGACCGTTGCAATTATCAGCAGGATATCTAGTACTATTTATCCTAAAGAAAAATAGAAAACTTAAGATATGTATTAACTACAGACAGTTAAATAGTATTACTAGAAAGGATAGGTATTCTTTATCCTTAATTAGCGAAATCTAAAACAAAATAGGTAACGCAAAGATCTTTATAAAAATTAATCTAAGGTAGGTATACTATTAGATTAAAATCAAGGAAGGCAACAAATAAAAGGCAGCCTTTAGGTTAAAGGAAGGACTATATAAGCCATTAGTTATGCAGTTTAGGCTTATAAATATACCAGCAACGTTCTAAAAGCGAATTAATAGTATATTAGGAGAATACCTTAATAAGTTTATTATAGCATACCTTAACAATATTATTATCTACTTAGAGAGTAAGAAAGAATATAAAGAACACGTTAAATAGGTCTTAAAGAGACTACAAGAAGAACAGATACTAGTAGCTATTAAGAAATACGAGTTCTTTATAAGAAAACCCAATTTTATAAAATTTATTATTAAATTAAGAAGAATTAGCATAGACCCAAAGAAAGTTAAAGCTATAGTAAGTTAGCAAGAATTAGAGAACATTATACAGTTAAAATCATTCCTAGGGTTTTGCAACTACTATAGGAGGTTTATAGCATAATAGTTAAAGAGTATTAAGCCGTTTATAAGGCTAACAAAGAAGGAGGAACCGTAGATATAGGGAAATAAGTAAAGAAAACTATTTAAGGAACTTAAGAAGTTATTCACCTAAAAACCAATCCTTAAGATCTACCAACTAAAGCTAGAAACGGTTATTAAGACAAATACATTAGACTTTATATTAGAAGTATATTTACTACAGAAGCATTAGAACGCATAGAATCCAATAGCGTATTATAGTTAAAAGATAACACTACTAAAACTAAACTATAACATCTATAATAAGGAGTTGTTAGGTATAGTTACAGTATTAAAAAATAGAGAGCATTCTTACAAGGCACAGAGAAACCATTTATAGTTAAAACGGACTATAAGAACCTTACAGGATTCCTAATAATAAAGGAACTTAACTAAAGATAGGTTAGATAGGCGGAAATGCTTACAAAATACTATTTTAAAATTTAGTATACTAAGGGTACAGACAATGCACGAGCGGACGCTCTAAGTAAAAAGGCTAAACTATAAAATAACGAAAAGCCATTAGGGGCTTTATTGCAAAGAGATTAAGACAGATTAATTAGGTATAATTATCCAAAGATCACAGCAACTAGAAAAAGTTATATCCACAAATTACTAGAGAGTAATTAGATATAGAAGATCTAAAAAGCATAAATAGAGGATTTAGATACGGAACAGTATAAGAATAAAGAAGCAACCTATATTCTAAAGTCTATTGTAAAAGGGTTTATTAAGTTATTCTACAAGGGACTAACTTAAGAATATAATAGAGCTATAGGCTTAGTATTAAGACTTTAAGAGGAGTATATTATTTAAGAAATCTGGGGACTAGCAAGGTAAGTTATAAAAGAATATTTAGATTATTAAAAAAAAAAACCAATAAGGCATAAGCCGTATAGAGGGCTACAACCTGTTAAAACACCAGAAAGACTATAGGAAGTTATATTATAGGACTTTATTATTAAGTTACCAAAGTTAAAAGATCCTATTACAGAACAAGATTATAATATAATCTTAGTAATAGTAGACAAGCTTATAAAGTGGGGATACTTTATAGCGTGCATAGAAGAAATATTAGCAGAAAATATCGCTAGAATCTATATTAAGGAAGTATTTATAAGACACAGAGCACCAGGCAAGGTTATATCAGACAGAGATTTAAGATTTATAGCAGCATTTTAGGAGGTATTCTTGGCGGAATAAGGAGTTCGCGTAGCAACCTCAACAGCGTATTATCCGCAAATAGATAGATAGACAGAAAGATTAAACTAGACACTAGAACAGTATCTAAGGCACTATATTAATTACGTATAGAACAATTAGGTATTGTTACTACCAGTTATATAGTTTACATACAATATAACACTATAAAAAGAAATAGGAACGTTACTATTTAAGGCAAATTATAGGTACGAGCTAAAATTATCATTATTACCACGTTAAGCAAAGAAGATAAGTAGTATAGCTAAAGAAAGAATAAAGACTTTAATAAACCTTTATACAGACCTTAAGGAAACAGCTAAACTAGTATAAGAGTAAATAAAAAGGTACTATAACGCTAAGAGATTTAAGGGGCTAGATCTTAAGGAGGGAGATAAAGTATAGCTACTATATAAAAATTTCAAGAGTTAATAACCATATAAGAAGTTAGACCACATTAGACTAGGACCTTTTAAAATTATATAAAGAATTTCATTAGTTATATACAAACTAAACCTACTAGCCAAAATAAGAATTTACCCTATATAGCATGTTGTAATGCTAGAGCTAGCGCACGGAAACATTAAGTTATTAGTTTACAAGGCAGACACATATAGAGGGCAAGAAGAGGATAAATAGCAAGTTTTAAAGATTATTAGTCATAAGAACGTAGATAACGAAATATAGTATAAAGTAAAGTAAATAGGCTATAGTAAGACTACCTAGGAACCACTAAATAATCTAGAGAACGCTATAGGAAAGGTATAGGAGTATCAAAAAAAAGCAGGTTAGGGAGTATTAAAAAAGGATTACCAAAGGACGAGTTACTTAAGGGGGACCTAAGAGGAGCAACTACTACATTATTCGGAGTTATTTTCTTCTCCGGAAACTCTACTCTCTTATTACCTAACTTAGTAAGACCCTACTTAACTAGTTTCTACTCCTTAGAACGAACCTTCTTACAAACCTTCTTAAGACAAAGTAACTAAGCGGACGCTACAATCTAAGCGTCTAAGGCTTTCTACTCCGCATCCCAAGAACGCTCAAGCTTAGCTAGGGCCTGCGCTAGGTTACCATCAAGTTTTATAGCAGTAGATTGAACATAAGACCCTATAATAAGTTACTTAGGGAACTTAAAGACTATTAAGAGTTATAGGACGCGCATATTTAGTGTTAGAGGTAGAGTAAACGTTATAGGACAATTAAACGTTTGCTTTAGTGCACTCCGAGTAAAAAGAGGGTTATTAAGACGAGGGACTCGCCAGCGCAACATAAATTAACCCCTCTTTCGCACAACAAGAACACGGAGACGGCATTATTTTACCCAGTAACCATATAGCAGTAATAGTGCGAACACGACGCTGCGCGTGTAAAGAGGAAGATGCTTTAGGTATAATAAGTAGGGATATTAACCAGATTAATTAAACGGACATTACACCTCTAGTGGATGACTTGGAGATATTAGGAATCTTTAAGGACGAAAATAAAGAGGAGGGAGATAGTATTATGGACAGCTTAAGTACAATATTATAACTACTTAGGGAAGAGTTAGAGGAAGCTAGTTAGTTAATATAGGCATAGTCCAGAATGGAGCCGGTGGAACTATATGACGAGGAATAGTAACTAAGGTTATATAGTGTGCTACGTATTAGACGTAAAAAACGGGAGGAACTTATATACCTTACAAACAACACGTACCTCACGTATAAGAGAGGATTTCTTAGGCGTATAGTTGTGTATTTAAAGGACCTTAGTCCCTACCGTAGATAGTTCTCTCCTTGTAGTAAATCTTAGAATACAATTAGAGTTAATCTGTTGGGCAACCACTCCACCAGTTGTTATTATGTTGTTGATTTGTTTATATCTATATACCTAGCCTAATAATAGGACCTACCGTAGTTCTTACTACAAGGTTCCGTTATACCTATTACGGCGCTTTCTTAGCAGGAAGGAAGTTCAACCTTAACAGTTAACTTAATGATAGTAAGCTAAAATTAGGCAGAATATATGATATTAAATTATATAGGAAGAACCTACCTCTGCTACCTTAGTTAATCCAAGACCTTAATATATATCCTCTTTAAGATTAGTTTTAAGAGGCTTAACAAGCCTATCTCTAATCTTATTATTAAATAAGGTCGTTTTAAGAAATAGATAAGAAGCATATAAAGGGATAGCAGGTCCTTAGCTTAATATAGGTGTTTATCTATAAGATAGACAAGTATAGATTCCTCTAGAAATGCAAGGCACGCTTAATAGTATATGGAAATTAATAGGCCCTAGGAGACCTATCTATAAGAGCTACTATATTAGCTAGTATGACCTTTTAAACCCTTATAGCAATTACCGTAAAATTTAACCTAGAGATGACACAGATAGATATAGTTAACGCGTTTATCCATTGCGATCTTAACAAGATTATCTATATAAAGCTACCACTAGGGTTTAATAAAGGAAAGATAGATAAAGTACTACGCTTAAGAAAAGCCCTATACGGACTATAATAATCACCACTATTATAGCAGAAGAATCTTATAAGCTCGTTAAACAAATTGGGTTTTAAAGAGGTACCTTAGGAGCCATATGTCATGCTAAAAGGTAAAATAGTTATCTTCTTCTATATTAACAATATTGTCTTCTACTACCAAAAGATAGATAAAAAAAAGGCTTAAGAAGCAATTAAGAAGCTAAGCAAGGAATACTAGATAAGTACCCTTAGCGAGCTAAAATAGTTCTTAGGAATCCATATGCTATATAATTGTAGCCAAAGGCGCCTGTAGCTATCCCAGGAAGCCTATATTAAGAAAATAGCTAACTAGTACAAGATAGATCTCAAAGGGCGTCTTCTAGATACTCCTATAGTAGAATTAGAACTCCTTCCTACTAATTACCATATAATCCATCTAACGCGTCCATCCCCTAATATAGACCTATTAGTCCGTTCTATATCCCTACTAGCCTCTACAATACTATATTAGAGAAAACTGGGTTTAGTACTTTATATAGCTACTATAACACATCCAGATATTGCTTTTACAGTATTATAGCTAGCAAGGTTTAATTAGAACCTAAGCTAAGAGCATTATTAAGCGGTAAATAGAGTTATCTAGTACCTATATAGCACAAGAAGTAGAGTAATCTGCTATAGAAAAGATAAGGAAGGAATAAACGGTAGAGAAAGAGATAAAGGAATACGCAATAAAGAACAAGATAATAAAGACGGTAAAAGTAAAGCGCAATTATTTATCTATACTAGCGACGCATTATTTACGGACAACTCCATTAATAAAAAAAGCTCGTAAGGATATATTATAAAGCTATTTAGGGGGCCAATCGCCTGGAGAGTAAATAAGTAGGGTATAGTTATAACGTCAAGCATAAAAGCCAAGTTATTAGCCCTATTACAGACAGTAAAGAAAGCTATCTTTATTAGTAGGCTATTTAAAGTAATAACATTACGCCTAAACGAGCCCTTAATTATTAAATATAATAATACGTAGACGCTCTAACTAATTATGGAAGATACAGTAAAGCTGATTACAAAGCTCTAACACATTAATATCTATTAATACTAGCTACGTTAGGAATACGCAATAAGACAAGTATGATTTTAATAGATAGCAACAAAGGAGATAATTATTAATAGACTTATAAAGGCCCTACCTAAGCAGAGGTTTTAAAGCTTCGTTAATATAATTAGGATAGTAGATATTAAGGAGCAGCTGGATAAGGAGAAGTAACTAGAGGACCTAAGGGACGGTATCAGAGCAAGATAAAAGGATTTAGATAAGATTATGGTTTAATTAACTCATTAACGGACACGAGAAGGTGGCTAGCTTTGACCTTAAAGAGCTTAAAGCTAAGGGGGTGTGTTAGATAATCTGTATTCTCTAAAGGCGTGGGTCACGTGCACTATAAAATCTCTTCGTAGCTCGCAGCCCTAGGGCCCCAAGATATTAGACATCAATTAACGATTAAGTCAAGATCATCAATCAATCAACCTATTTCATTAATAAGCAGCTCTATCTAAATTATCTAACAACTAGAGGGTCTCTATAAGTACTCGCTGCCAGTAATAATAGGTCCTCTATTATGTTTATAACCGGTATCTGTACATATAAAGGGTCTGTATAGGTACTTGCTGCTAATAACAATAGGTCCTCTATTATGTTTACAACCGGTATAAAAAAGAAGTCTTCTAGCTATAGTAAATAGACTATTTCGCCAGCCTTAATGTCTGCTAGGAGTATATTAAGGGTAACTATTTACAGGCGTTTAGGGTCCAAAGTACCCTAGATAAATTATCTAGAATAAAAGCTAATTAATAGATCTGCTTCTATAAGCCAATCCTATTTAAAAACTATATTATAACCATTAGATAAGCTACCCTAAAAGGTCTAGGGGCTAATAGTGTAAGGGGTACCCTGGGAATTGCTAATGATAACTATTAGATTATAGGCATCCTAGATTATTATCTAGTTGCTATTAAGGAAATATATAATAGGTTTATATAAACGTAGCACGTAGCTTATAGGCAGGTTAAACCTATAAACGACGTCTTATTTAATAAGGTTAATTTAGCACCCATTATTATATAAGTAACGTAGGCGGACTTTACCCTAGGGCGTATCTATCGCAATATATACTATAATGCGTTTCTTCTCTCCCTCTATATTAGGCCCTAGTTGCAGTTAAAAGAGATACGCTACTAGGGCTTTAGGTTTTCCAAAAACTGGCCTAACTTATCTTTACTAGCTTACTTCTAGTGTTTTTTACAGTAGTTACCCACGGGTCTCTTTTAACTTATATGCATACCACTAGTATTTAAGGGGTCCTCTAAGCCATCTAGCTTTTAAGTAGTCTCCCTAGGAGTTTACTTAGAAAAGTATTACCCTTTTTAGGTTCTATTCCCTAAACCTAACTCTATAAAGCCTGTACTATAACCACGCTTTAAGCGTAAGGATTTGCTGCTACTAACTACGCAATCTTCCGCAAGCTTTATGGTGTTAAGCAGTTGCTCTATATAGCGGATTTTAGCGAAGAGGTCCTCTATAGTTCTTACCTGTTTAATAAAGTTTTAGTAGAAGAACTCTGCTTATAAGTAGGCTAGGAGGTATAAAAACTAAAAGTCTACCTATTGCTTAGGGTTAACAAAAGGGGTATATAAGAAACGGTCCTTTAAACTATATATATAGGCTAAGAAGACGTCAAACCTCTAGTTCTCCTTTATAATAGCATATAGTACATAGTAGTATTATTAAAGCGTCTTATTATAGGGTTCCTAATCTAGTCTTAGACTATAGTCTTAAACTTATCCTATAGTAAAGGACCTTTATCTTTAGTGCCTAATTAGTAATAAACTAGTTAGGTAATTATCTTCTCTTTTATAAGACCTTTAATAGCCCAGCGCGTGCGTCACTTGCAGTTATAGTTAGTGTTATTAACCTTAAATTAGTTCTTAACTGCGGCGATCTAATAGTTAAAATGCTGTTAAGTTATACCGCTAATATTAGGTAGTGACTTCTTAACTAGGGCGTTAAGATTTATTTGGCGTATGCGTTCGCCATATAACTTATACTCTTTACTAGAAAGGCAACGGGAGGGCTTTATTAAATTAATAATGCTTTATAAGTTGGCTATTTTTTTAGCTAGCTTATCTAGCTCCTTTATGTTGGCAGTATTTAATAGGACACGGGTAATCTTACTAAGCTCCTATTAAGCCTAGGTATATAGGTTAAACTAGTCTCCAGCGTTTATAGGTGGTTAATTATTTTAAGGTTTAGAAAGTGGCTTAGATTCTGCTAGTATATTTCTAGTGGTTTTATCTACATTAGATCCTAAGGCGTTTGGTGGTTATATTGTTAGTATATTACCATTAGGTACAGGCGTTGGTTTTCTTTTTAGAGGCATTATCCCTTCGGAGGCGGGGCCTGGGCATCTTCCCAACCCCAACTATATTATCTGCAACAATAACGTTAATAATACAATTAAGATTAAATATTTAGTATTGTATTAACTTAAATCACTAGGTCTTAGAGTATTATATAAAAAATAATCAGTATATTATATTAAGGTGTTGCTGCTAATAATGTAAATCCTTAGTATGACGAAGATGCCTCCGCCTCCAAAGGGATAGAAAAATTAAACCGGCTATCCTCCTAGGGGGATTAGTAAGGATTTAAATATAAGGTAAGGATATAGATAGGGAGCTTAATAATGGAACAATAGGGTATATTGTATAGACAAACAAATCCTTAAGGGAAAAGGAGAAGTCTGTGTGCGAAGTAAGGAAGGGTTTTCCCTAGTTATGTGTAGCGCACGTGCTTTACGGGCAAGTCACCCCTAGGTTGCCCCAGGGTCGCCCATACCTTGCGGCTATATAACTATCTACTTAGGTTTCACCTAACAATAGGGTCCTTAAATGCCACAATTAAGATGCTATAATTTACGTAACGTGAGCGAATCGCGGAGATATAGACTTGTAAGGTTTCGGCCTTAAGTCTGCCTATCTATGGCTAGGAGGTACCAAACGCGTAGCGGGTAATCTATTTGCCTAAATTACGCGGCTTAGCTAGGAAGGGAGAGACTTCTTTAAGTGTATAGTATAACTCCTAGCTATTAACTGCTAAGGAATAGTTTTATGCATTACTGGCGTAAGCCTATACTAGAGAAGGAGCGTATAGAGATTAAATAGCGTATTAATATTATCCTTAAAGTTTATAGGCGGTTATAAGTAGTCTAACAGGTTTACAGCACCTAGTTAAAAACTTATTAGCTTTAGTAGTAATAAATTAAGGGCCCAGTATGGGCAGAACTAATAGATAGCCACGGCCTAAAATTAAAATAGTGTATTAGCTAAGTTATTTAAATTACCTAGGATCTACTTTGCGGATATTATAATATTGTAAGCTATAGCAGCCAGTATAATCTTATAGAGTAATTTATTTACTATACTATAGATAATAGTCTTCCTAATATCCTAGTAAACCACTATACTATTAGTGTAAATAGATAGCGCGCTATGCTGCTAGTTAGTAGACTATAGATTAAATGCATAAGTCATAGCATGCATCTCCTTTAGATTAATATAGTCTACTTATTAACTAGGCTTAGGTAATATACTAAACGCCTAAGATTAAGGGAGGTTGGCGGTATACCACTACTAGTTATCTTTATATTTAAGTTCCTTAAAAAAGTAAAAGCCGCCAAACCCGAACTGGGTAAAGGCGTTAGTAAAGAGATAAATATAGGTACGCTTAACGTTGTTAAAGAACAATACCCTATTACTTATAGTAAATAGGTTAAGCTAGATATATAAATTACTTTATAACTTAGTACTAAATCGCCTAAGTTTATACTTATTTACTAAAGTCTTTAGCTAAGCAGTAATAAAGATTTAAAGGGATCTAGAGTAAGATTAACTAAGCCTAATTATATAGGCGTACTATATAAGGCAGCCCGTAAGCTATTAGGCTTAAAGAAATAATAATAAGCTATATTAGAGTGTAGTAGTAACCTTCTTAATAGCACGTAATTATTTCTATGGCGATAAATAAGTTTATATTTATATGGTGTTAATAGTATATTCTAGAACCTTAATAATAGTTCTTACTATATCTTTAGAGCTATTTTAAGAGATACCTAGGGAGTTAGTAATAGAGATATAAGTCTAGGTAATAGCCGCGAGGTTATTTAGGTTAGTAAGGATAAAGATAAAGTTGTTTAGGTAGTGTTCCATCTTATAAGGTAGTTATAAATAAAGTATTTAGCACAGGCCTTTTATAAAGAGGTTAAATATAAACGGCGTAGTTTAAAGGCTAAAGGATAGGCAGTATTTTTAGTAGGTAATACCTTCCTAGGAGAAGCCTATTAATATTTTTGCTCTATAGGATAGGGGGACTATTTAGAATACATCTTTAATATATCTTTTAAGTAGTATATATCTACGGCCTGTAGAAATAACATAGGCCTAAATAGCGATAACTGTAGTATATACTAGTGCTCTATATTCTTCTAGGATTGTGTTATTAACTAAAAATGCTAGTAGAAAGGAGAGATTATAAATTTAGCAGTATCCTTTATCTAATTTTGGCACTAGGCTAAGAGGTAAGACTATAATAGGCCCTATTATAATTCTAATACGTCATTTTACAAGGTCCGATATTATCTTCTTAAAGATAAAATTAGCGTTATTTTAAGAGGAGTTATAGTTCCTATAAGATCTTAGGGTAGGGATAGATTTAGCTCCTAACTTATAGCTATAGATTAGTATGCCTACTAAGATAGCTAGTAAATTGCCTAGGTAGTTAGATAGAAGGGAGTGCCACGCTAAAATCCTTAGAAGTAATAGAATGTAGTAGAGAGCCTTCGCCTTTATAAAGGTAGGGAATAATAGTAATATATTAGGCCTAGGTCCTAGGCGTATAATTAACGTTAATATTATAGTTAGGCTAGATCCTACTTTGTAAGGTTCGCCTTACTATTTTTAGGCATAGGCTTTAGATAATACGGTATAATCTTTACTATACTTTAAGTACTTATACGGGTATTTGCAAGCTGTATTATCGCAGCCTCTACTATTAAACTTGCGGTAGGTATTAGAGGTATAGGAGATATCTAACCTAGGTCTCTTTAAGGCAGCGAAGCTAATAATACTAGATATTATAAGGTATAGCGCTATATACTAAGCTGGTATTTGCCAATTAGTAGGCTCTAGTTAGCCATTAGTTATTATAAAGGTATAATAGTTAAGTGCTAGATTAAGTATGCAGCTTACCTAGATATACTAGGTTAATAAAGTGCGAATTATATTTATCTAGAGAAGTATACTAGTAAGGCTTAGGTCTTAAGTTAGTATTTAGGTTAGATTACCTAAAGAAGTAAGCCTACTTAGCTTATAAGTAGTCTATATACCACTACTATATTAATTATAGGCCGATAGTCTTTTGTAAGGGTTCTAGTTAGGTTCCTAATTAAATATATTAGTATATTTCTCTAGTATTTTTAGCTTAGAGGGAGATCTTAGAGTTATCTCTAGCGCTTAATTTTCTAATTAGCTTAGGTAAGGCTAAAGGGGTTCCGGCTGCTTTTTAGTAGTATTATAGCCGTTATAATGAGTATCTGCGTTTTCCTTAGTATTGCCGGTAACCGTAGGTATATAAAAGTCTTTAAGCTCCTAATATATTTAGGTATTAGGGCTTATTTAACCGTTTTACCTAAAGGTTTATATTATCGCAATCTCTTACTATTAAAGGGACCTTTTTACCTTAAGGCGACGGCTTTCTATAGGGAGGTCGTCACGAGATTTTATAGGAGAAATAGTAAATATAAATAAAAGATATAAATAAACAATCTAGTTCTTAAAGCTAACTACCCTTCTAAAAGAAGTATAAAGGATTTAAATATAAGGGGACTTTATAGGTAAGGGGCTATAAGGCACGATTATAGAAATAGAATAAATTATAGAGGAGACAAATCCTTAAGAAAGTAAGGCCTTTAGAATTGGAGAGACTATATACTATAGGTATATACCTCTAGCACGTGACTAACGGCTATTTAAGGGGTATTTAGGAGTTGTTTTAAGGGCAACATAAGGTAACTGCAATAATATCCCTTATAAAGTTACCTATAGTACTCTATATTCTTACTTTTCGGTTTTTTTTAAAAACTACTACTGCCGTGATATACCTACGGACGCGCTAGTATTATAAACTTTAGTTTACTACTATAGAGTCTTTAGGGGGCGCCTATTACCTACCTCTTTGCCTTTTATTATTATTTCCCTTGTAACCTAGAACTAGTTTAGAATATTTTAGCTAATAAGCTACTAGGTAACTGCCTTAAGGCCTCTTTATATTAAAAGTAATATATTATCGTCCTCTATGCTAGCTACTAGGAGTACTACTTCTTAGTTAATGCGTAAGTGGTATAACAGTATTATATATTTTAATATTTGTTTTTACTAATTATATTCGCACCTAGGGTTACCTATTAGGACTTACGCCCTATAAAGCCAGTCTTTTATAGTATTATTATTAAAGAGTTATATATTAGATTAATAAGCAATAAAAAAGGGCTTTAGCTTAAAAAGGCTTAAGGTGTCTACCTTGCCAGCAAAATTAGACTCCCTTTTATATAAAATCTCTACTAATTATAACGTAGGTGATGGGGTTATAAAGTTGACCCTAGTTATAAAGGGTTTGAATATTAAAGTATTGGAGTATAGACGAAGCAAAGCGTATAGACGAAGCAAAGCGTATAGACGAAATTTGCTTGCAAACTCTGCAAACCTTTATAACTAGGGTCACCTTTATAACCCCGTTACCTACGTTACCGATTTTAGTAGGAAAGACTTAACAATATTATTAAAAGTTAGAATATTGTGATATTATACCAAAAACACTTTAATTAAAGAGTGTAGATTGTAATATAGAGTATATTATTATAATTAGATATTATACTAACCAGTTTTTACTATAAAGTAAATCTATTAGATACTCTATAACTAAGCTTATTATTATTTCTACCTATATACCTAGCCTATTAATAGGTTTGCCATAATATCTGTTATAAAGCTTTATTATAGAAATAAAATTTTATAATACTATATATATAGCCTTTAGGCTATATAAAAATCCTTTTTAAATAGCTATATCCTAGTAGTTCTACTAAACTAGGGGGTTATAGCTCCCGAGAAAAATACTAGGTTATTAATAACTGTTAGTAAATATTAGCTAATAAAAGATAAAAAAGATTATGAGAAACCCTAACGCCTATCCCTATTTAATAATTAATTTTTATCCTTTTACTTTTTAATATTTATCTATTAGGAGCCTATTAAGAGTTACCTCCTAAAGATCTTACTATAATTAGCTGCTTTCTAGTAGCTATCCCTATCCTATATACGGGGCTTTAAGTAGATAGCTTAGAACGAGCCGGCGGCGCTGTAGATAAATACTTCGGCCACTACTGCACCCTTTCTTCCCTAACTTGGAATTCTCGTATATACGCTACCAATAGACTCAGTCCCGTTGCCTAAGCCTTTACATCGTCAATAATCAAAGACGAGAACCTCCTTTAAGTGAAACACGAAACAAATAGAACCAGACAGGATATTTACGGTTTAGCCAGTTGCTCCTTCCGATAGAAGAAGAAACACATGACGTTGATAGACAGTTGGAAAAACAGGGCAATCCAGAACCAGGCCTTTGATAGACCATCTCCAAAGCCCGCAGAAAAATCGGGAAAGACATCCCCAGGTCCGATCTTGTTGGGGGCGGTAGCTCGTGCCAGGATGGTAGCGACGGAACCGATGACTTGGGCGGCGATGACGGTGAAAGCAATGTGGAAGCGTGTGAGGGTGTTGAGGAGGATCATCCCGAAGCCTTATTATGAGGTTAATACGATGCTAGACACGGGGCATTCGGGAATACTTGCCTACGCCTTGTAGAGCATCTAGCACGCCGAGCCATAACCATAAGGTTCGCCCAGCAAAGGCACTGGCGGCGTGACCACCAGCCCACGGCACATACTGGCCAATGTTGGACGTCGACCAGAGCATTTGGCACCATCTGGGGGCACCCAAGCCGATGGCAAAGATGGGCAAGATCCATGAGTGGCGAGAAGATAGGATGCTAAAGAGATACAGAAAGGCCGCCCAGACTCCGAGGAAGAACACTGCGACGACGATGGCCATTTGCCAAGCGGGAACGTGTTGACTGGACCAGAGATAGAGCCAGTTGCGGCCGTATGGTGCCGAGAGCCAGTAGTTTTGAATGAGGACCATGAAGAAGAACCACTAATAACGCTGTCAGCATACTCCGTAAGCTTGACTATAAGTAATACTCACCACTATAATCTTTCGGCGCATCAGTGTCCGGTAAAACGAAGGCACTGAACCAGGGGCCTGTCGGTAGTAGTCTGGTAGACCTGCCCAAAGGACAAATCCCACAGTCCATATGAGAATGGCAATACCGACACCAATGGCAGTCATGAGGACAGGATTGGTCTCAATCAAACTGGTTCCAGATCCGCCCGAGCCTGAGATCTTGGCCAACTTCGAACCCCAATACCAGAGAGCGACCATATAGATTTGTTGCGTGCCTTGGATGACGCAGGCACGGTACACCCAGCTTGTAATAGGAGCGCCACCTATTGAAAATTAGAATTGCAGGCCAAGAAATCGAGATTCGCTTAGACTTACCCTCGTCACCGAAGTTCAACGCAAAGAAGACCGAACCGCTGGAGGCCGCCACAGTGTAGGAACCTGTGGCGACATTCTGCGTCCAACCCCTGCCGGACTCATCGTGCACGTAGGGAGCGAGACCGATCAATAAAAATGCTACTCCGTAGAACTAATTCTGTCAGGTAAAATTGAAAGATAACAATGCAGGAAGGATAACTTACCACGAACGGAGTCGATAGGACGTATATCGACTTCAAGGATCGGAACATAAACCACCACATAATTGAAGCGAAGAGGTAGATGGTAGCGACAACGTACAGCTTCTCGGCAGTCTGACCGATTTCTCCCGTGAGTAAAGTCACTTGATATGAGTTTGCTGAGATAATTTGGCCCTGAGAACGTCAGTCAGTCTATTCAAGGGGATTAGAAGATACGCACAAATGCTAGAAGGATAGAGTACAGGGGCCAGTCCCCAATCCTGCGAAGTAGGAATCCTTTCAATCCCTTTGGTGGGACATAATCCTTGTCAATGAGGAACTGGTTCACGAGTTCTTGGTTGTCATTGCTATTACTATACGCGCCGTCTTGATCGTAAAAGGGCTCAGGACTCTTAGATCGGAAAATGGAGCCGGCAGGTGTGGCAGCTGGGGACTTGCCCAGTTTAGCATTCCGGTAGCGATTAAACCACTGCTTCTCACTCTTCTCCAAATAATCCTCAATACACAGCTGGCTTTCGGAGTTCTTGCCATTGAGGTCGTCCAGTTTTTTTTCAAAAGCTTTATAATACTCTTTATTGGGATCCGTGAAGAATGGCTCTACCTTTTGAAGGTTGTAGTCGTGCCTTTCGGCTACAACTCCTGCCAAACTGAGTGAGCTGCTATTCTTGCTGTGATCGATGGAGAAAGGTAGATTGAGCAGGTGCTCCTCAGGGCCAAGAGAGGGAGTTCCTTGGTCAGAAAGCAACGGGGAAGGTTGATATCCACGCGGTGAAGGGGGTATTGGAGAGTGCTCCAGAGAGAAATCTTGAGTTTGGAGATGAGGGGTAAGCCGGGCGAGAGTTTGATCGTTGTTATCATGGCCAATGAACATTCGCCGTGATCGTGATCCGGCTTGAGCTCTACCACGACTCCGACTTCGACTCCTCGGGGTGAAGCTTCCATCTTCACCGGCCTCGGACATATCGTTGTCCTCGCCACTGATACTCATTTCATCAGCCTGGGTGACGATGGTCAGAGGAGTTTGACACGGTCGGCCTCTGGATCTGTGTCCTGGGCCCAGAACACTTCCCATTCGGTTCAGGCCGCCTGACTGGGGTTCCTGTCGCTCCGGGGATGGAGCCCTACTTGTTGCAGTGCTCGGGGCGATGCTCGGTGCTCTGCTGTTGGCTCTCGATCGAGCACCGAATACAGGCGTGTTGGCACCGCTCAGCCTGTTTGGTATAGAAATGAGGGAGTTGCGTTCCCCACGAGCAGAGGCGTATCTCCAGTGTTTCTCAATCGCGGTGGATTGAAGAGTCTCGAGATCCTCAACCCATTCTTGGACGGGGAAGCGCTGTTTCGCCGAATGAGCACGCATCATGGCACGGACCTCCGTATTTGATGCCAGGGCCTCGTGGATGGCAGATTTGAACTGGTGAAGCAAGTTCTTCGTTGTGATGGATTCTACGGTATACCACCAGCCAGGCATTTGACCCAGACCACCTACTCGGGCACCAACACCAAGAGCGCCTTTTCGTCCAAATTCGACAGCCACGAGACCAAACGGCTCGTCTCTGCTGGGAATCAAGGCGAATTCAGCACCGCTGAAAATATACGGCGGAAGTGCAGTGAATTCTGGCTTTGAAAATACTCGTCCAGGATACCTCTCCATCATCTTCCCAAGTTTGAGAGCGGCGAATGAGCCGTACAAGTCGATGACTGGACCAATACAGATTAACTGAACGTTAGGGTTCTCCTCGAGAACTGATGGGAAGACATCCGCAATAAGATCCACACCCTTCTGCATCGACCAACGGCCGACGAAGACGAAAAGCTCAGCTTGAGGATTCCGTGTGAGCCCGGCCCACTCCTGTGCTTGCCGCTTCAGAGGAGCACGGCCCGCTTCGAAAATAGGGTCGACAACCGCTTCGGCTTGTTTCTCGCCACGAGTCCATTCGGCGGTATCGCTAGGATCGGGATTAGGTAAGGCTTGAATCTCTTTTAAGCCCCAGAAGATGGGATAGCGTGCATAAGAGCGCTTTCCATACTTCTTGGAGACCCCCACCGCCCCGAAGCCCTTTTGGTGCTCACGCAGATAACTGGCAGCAGCGTGGAGAAGGTTGAAGACTTCACCGAATTGGACATACTTTTCCACAATCTCGGGATCCAAATTGTAGATTCGGCAAACCTCTTCACGCTCGGTCTTAGTTCTTAGCGGCCACAAGCCCTGGAATTCCGCGTTGTGTAGAGACAAGCAACAAGGAATGGTGCCGGGCAAGAGGTGTAGAGGCGCTATAGCACCATGGTAGTCATTGATATGATAGAGATCCACAGGAAACCGTTGAATCGCTTGCGCAATGCAAGAGTTCCAGGCTGAATAGTAGATGGCGGAATCGAGGTCGTCCATCCTTGGCGGGTACGGTTCTGACTTGCTCTGTTGCCTGAAAATCGGCGCATCAAGCAAGACATATGTGATGTTGCGAAGGACATGGTACTGGACATCAATCGAATAAGAGTTGCCAAGGACTGTTACCTCCATGGGATCCGCAGGGTAATCAACTGGATAGTCGATCCCGCCCACACAAGGGACGACCCAGATCAGGTCTTGGTGACCAAGATTCTTTCCCATCCTACAAACAATGTTAGCAAAGCCATCTCAACGGGAGAAATGGGGGGTCGTGCAATTGAGCCATAACACCCAAGCCACCAATCTTAATCTTTATCTCCCAGTCTTCAATATCGTACTCCATTGTAGCAATCAGAACCGTGCGCCTATTAGGTGCTCCCGCGTCAGCATCCAAGATGTTGCCCTGGGTTCGTCGTCCAGCCACTGCGCCGACATCAAGCGTAGAGTTGTTATAGGAGACGTTTCGCAGACCCAGGCCATCCAGTCTCTTGGGGATCGATAAATGGTCTCGAGACACAGTTTCTTGGATCCGGCGGAACTGACGTCGAACACGAAGTGGAATGATATTAGCCTTGTTAGAGACACCTATCTGATTGAACTTCACTGCATAGAAGGATTTGAGGTACGCCCAGACTGCGGCGGTGGCAGTAAGAATGGGAATCAATGCCAGTAAGATCCAGAGCGCAAGTTGCGCCCACCGATTACCCACCGGAAGCAACTCGTACCGAAGTGTGGCATCATTGAGCGAGATGAGGTAGGCCAGATGGGGCGATTCAGGAGGATTTGTGACATTGATGTAGTTGCCCAACAATGTCTTCAAAGGAAGACGGTCGAGGATATTGTCTCCGTCAATATCGCCAAAAAATTGAGTCTGATCTGGTTGACCGTCAGGATTGATGCCCCATACGCTGAGAGATGTTTGAGCGGGCCATTCGGTCATGTAGTTGAAGTTCCATCGACCACTCCTCTGATTGAGTTTCATCTCGTTCTTGAGCCCAGCATCAAAGCCATGCTGATTCCAGGGGCCTACCACAAACAGATTCGGAAAGCGCCTAGGTGGTTTGTTCGTCCATCCAGCATCGCTATGTTGAACATGATCACTGCTTCCGCTTATCTTGGACCAGTACTGGATGATGACGTGGTCTCCCTCCCATTCTTGGGCTTTCGTGCCATTCCAAACGCGAGGGCCGAGGGTGTCAGTTCCCCCTCTGTATTCCATCCAATCGCTGTATGATGTGCCCCAGTTCAACGTATATCTCCATTTATCAGCGCCTGCAGCAGTGTGGGTGACGGTCAGCGTCCCATTGTTATTGTTGAGCAGAGACACGGAGTAGTTCGCTTCCTTAGGGAAGACCATAGGATTGTTGTGGTCGCCCACGCGAAGGTAGAAGTGATCGACCGCCTAGAACAAAGTCAGCATCGTAATTCTGATTGGGTGAATTCTCGGCTCACATTGGTACTGGCGTTCCCATCCCTTGTGGTCACATTGTTTATAGATATGTCATGAAGCCCATGGGACAAGTCAATTAGATCTGCAGAGTATACCCACGCCGTCTGAGGAGCTCCGACCCACTTAGGTTGATCAGGATCGGGAGACGCAATTCGGCACTGGACGCTTCCCGAGTCAATCTGCGCGGTCGATCCATCTCCCGTTCTGGATAGAATCCGTATATTTCGGGTGACGTCATCACAGCCCATTTCGTCGGAGAAGTGGATTTCAATTTGAATATTATTACCAGTAGGATTGGCAGACATAATTCTGTAATCATGGCCGGGAACAAATTTCGTGATAGATGGCGAAGGACGAACCCAATTATTCTTTGGAACCAACACTTTGTAACCCCATGCGGGTATGGGGAGCTCCCGAAGACATCCATTGAATTCTTTCGAGCCACCGATGCTACGATGGAGTCAGCTTGGATACAAAGATGCGCATAGGAGTGCATACCTGAGCTTTACAGGTCCCTTTTCCAGCACGTACTCATCGAATGGTGGGAAGAGGTTCTTCACTGTCGTCCCCTCATCAAATGGAGAAATCAACGCCTTCTGCAGGTCCGAGCAGTTGAATTGGTAGTTGATATCGCGGTTATCGTTTTGGTAGACGAACCACATACCCTGGTTGCCCTGGCCAATGCCATCAAAGTCCTGGATACCGGAGAAGGCCGCCCTATAAATGCTCCACGTGCCTGTTTCTGTGGGAGTATGATTGCTGCCTGGTAGGAAGATCTGATACGTCTGGTTCGACAATTGCTGAAGATAGTAGCCGTCGTTTAAAACTGGATAGTTTTTGCGCATCTCGAACATGACCTTTTGGATGTTTCGTATAGGATGAGAAGGGTCTCGATGATCAAGACTGACGTTGTCGTCGAGACAGCCCCAGGCAGCGCTCTCGATCGGGAAGTTGGCATATTTGACAGATCCGACCTTGTAGCATCCATGAATTTGCCAAGCGTTACTGGAAGACATTGGGCTTCTGCCAAAGACTACAAACATGTATCAGCGCAGTGCGATTCGGTAGTACTCCTAGATGCCTCACCATAATTGGCGTTGGTATTTTCGAGAATGTAGAAAGCTTGCTCTTCACCCCAATTGATCAGAGGAATTCCAGGAAATAGTAGTGATACGATGAAGATTCCAAGATTTTGCTTTTCGGTTCCATTCTTGATTGAGGGCCAGCGAAACACATCAAAGTTGGAGGCTCCGATTTGATCTTCGAATAAGGTCAGTTGAAGTTTTAAAGAAGGTTCAAAGGGTACTCACGTCTGGGATCAAACTTCCCGGTGTTGGCGTTGACCAAGTCGTTCGTCCGGAGAATCGAATTCCATGTTTCGACGAAGTTTACAGGTGGGTCGCCTTCGGCTGCGTATATACCGTCAAGCCCGAGGAATCTAGTGAGAGCACGATAGATGGTATAGTGAAATGCGGCCGCATCGAGACCAGCCTTCTCCGGTTCTCGTATGAAGAATTTTGGATCGGTCTCGTTGGTGAATGTGAGGACCTCCGTGATATTCTCGACCTGCATTGAAGGCTCCTTACCCCTTCCAATGTAAATCGCCCCAAGGGTATTGCCTGCCACGATTTCTCCTGGAATGTAGAAGTTTTCTTTGCCGAGTTTGCGTGCGCACTCTCTCATGTAGTTGGACCATTCGCCCTGAGCGTCCACAGTGACTTGAAGGGCTTTGTCGATGCGAAAGCCGTCGAAATCAAGCATATTCAGAGCCATGCAAGAGAAGTGTTCTATCTTTTCGCGCACATCGGTGCGCCATTCGCGGAGACGGTCCTGCACGAAAGCAAATTTGGATATTTGCTTTTGCCTGTGAAAAATCAGAAGTGAGCTGCTTTCGTGGGTAAGAGAACGTACCATTCCGGGTAGTCACCAAAGGCAGCGACTTCTCCATACTGCCGCAGAATGTGTTAGACCTTTGCGGTAATTATTTAAGCATCGAGAAGGGCACCCGTACCTGATCAAACTCGCTGTCACGGCATCCGACCAAGAGATGCGATGTGTTCAACACCCGCTTCCCATCGGCTCCCCAAAACCTAGGATAGTCGCATTTCTCGAGATATGTGTTACCAGGCGCAAAGTCATGATACCTCCGGGTGTCCTTCCAGACGTAATTGTGTTCCTGAGGGTCGAAGGGGGTCGACACGTTCAAAAAGCCTTCGAAACCCAAGAGATCTCCCATGGTCGCAAAGGTATTCTCCAACACGACGTACATTCCTCGTCGATGGGCCTCCGAAATCATTGCCCTCCAGTCATCAATGTTACCGAAGTGGTGATCAAGAAGGGTAAGGTCGACCGGAGAGAAGCCGTCATACGACCAAGGGAGGTTGATCTGCGGCATTCCGATGATATAAAGTGCCTGAAATTCGTCAGTGTTATACTTGTAGAATTGCCCAGCTATTCCGCACCTCAATGCCCATTCCCTGCAAGTAGTCAAAGCTATCCATGAGACCCCTGACGTCTCCTCCATGTCGAAGTTGGTTGCTGAGAGGATCATGCTCAAATTGGGTGCCGTTAGCATCATCATTCGACGGGTCGCCATTCACGAATCTGTCCAGGAAAAGCGAGTAGAATGGCATTCGCCAGTTGACCGGTGATGGATAATATTCGTGATTCGGCCACTCCCCCCAGTAATCCAAAGGATCTGTTGCGGTCTTGTTTTCGTTGAGGTTGAACCCGACTTGCTCCGGGTCATAGATCAGAGCTCTAGCTATCGGGATCAGTAACAGCTGCAACAAGACTTGCCAAGAGCCCTGTTGAAGTTTCATCTTCCCCACTGGATTCCTTATCACAATCGAACGAAAGAAGGCCCCCCCGAAGCAGATATCAGTCAACTCGTCCCATCCACAAATTATTCATATACGAAGAAACGACAGAAAGAACAAAACGAAAGAAGATGGAAGGAAGAAGCAATAGTCTCGGAAATTTCAAGGCTGTACTAGAAGAATAATAAAAGGGTTGGAACGTACCACCACTGGATCCACAGTTGACAGCGGCAGGCGGTCTAGGGCTGACAGCATCTGCAAATTCAGCCCAGGCTTCAAACCATGGAGGTTTCCGAAATTGGTGGTTGCATGGGTTACCAAGGCTGGTGGAGGGACTCAGAGTCATGCAGTCCTGATCATAACTCCATCACGAAGTTAGCGGCGCTTGGGTCCACCTGGCAGAGACCTGGCTTTTTTGGCTTACAGAGGAAAAGGCGATTCGCCAGAAAGGAGCGCGTCCGTAGATACTATGGCCAATATATAAGGCCCCACGGTCGACGTTGAATCACACCACGCGATGGGGAGAACGGGCCAAAAATGCCACGAAGGAGGGCAGAACCGATCAACCAGGTTGCGCCAGCGTTCCACCTGGACCCCCCTTCAAAACGGCAGGTCCAGGTGGAATTCGCCCAGGTGGACTGCCCAGGTGGCTTAAACAAAACTCGCAGCTATACGGAGGTGCGTTTAAAAGTCTTTGCCGCCAAGCCAATGCAGTACAACAAGATTCTGCAGGTAGAATTCTGCCACGTCATTAAGCGTTTACCAAGTTTGTTTTTAGCAGCTTAATTCTATAGCTTTTAACCTTTTTTTAATATTCTAAATAGCTATTAAAAAATCTACTACGAACCGTTTTATAGGTAGCTGTAATTTAGCTATAACAGCTTAAATTATAACTCTTAATTATATATAATATATAGAATATTTAATATATAGAGATGGTGTTACAGAGGTACTAAGATGCTAAAAAGCACCTAAAGGGGAGAGGACAAATAGGAGGATATCTAGATTTAGAAGGCGGTAAGCTAAGGCGGTCAATTTCAAGACTTTTGAAACGCTCCGCCTCGAGGGTTAGCGTGTTTTTTAACTTTCCCTTAAAACAGCAAAAATACCAAAACCCCCCCTACAAAAAGGCCGTGCAGTTGCTGTTGGCACGAACGCTTCCATCCAGGCAGGTGGGGCCTCCTTTTCAGCTGCCGAGACAGCCAATTTGCCTAAAACCCACCTGGTGGCCAAAAATAGTTATCGAACATGCCCTTAGTAGTAATAGTATGTTGCGATTGGTCCGTTTTCGGCTGCATTGTTACCGCTGCCCATTCCTCTTCCGGCATGGCTGTGTTGGTCTGCAACAAACTGAATCTCAACGGGTCTTGGGCCTCTCAGCTCACATTCTCCTCGTACCAATTTGGAACACCCCCTGCCACATTTCCGAAGTGAAATGATGACCCGACTCCGTGTTGATGAAAGCAAGCAAAAAAAGCATTCCGTTGGCAACTTGTCAGTGCTCGAAGACTACATGATTCTGGTAGCGGTTCCGCGGCGCGCGAGGCCAGCCATATCATCATGGCCCGTCGCTGAGTTTCACAGTTAATCGCGAATATTTTTGATAACCGGCATCTTCATCGAGATGCAACTTCTTCCTTTCCTGGCCTTGTTGGCCAATGTAGATTATGCCCTTACGGCAACACCAAATGAATGGAGATCACGATCAATCTACCAGGTTGTCACCGACCGATTTGGACGCTCCGACGGTTCGACAACCGCATCCTGCGACCCAGGGTTGGGGAAGTACTGTGGAGGGTCTTGGAACGGACTAGTAGATAAACTTGACTACATCAAGGGAATGGGGTTCTCCGCAGTCTGCATTTTCCTGAGGACCCGTTTGATGACCAGTGAGCTAATGTGCGAAGGTCTGGATCTCTCCTGTCACATACCAGGAACAAGAAGTAACTACGGATCTTGCCTCCTACCATGGCTACTGGCAGCAAGACTTATACAGGCTCAACGATGCCTTTGGCAGCGAGGATGACCTCAAGTCACTCTCACAAGCACTTCACGATCGAGACATGTATCTAATGTTGGATGTAGTGGTCAACCACTTTGCATGGCCTGGCAATGGAACGACAGTGGACTACAGCAACTTCAACCCTTTCAATAAGGAAGAGTACTTCCATCCCTTTCATCTTCTCTCAGACCTCAATGCCAACAATAAAACGGACGCCGAAATCGGATGGCTTGGTGATGACGTTCTTTCGCTACCGGATGTCAAAACTGAAGATCCTCAAGTGGCTTCAATGTATTATTCGTGGATTAAGAGTCTCGTCTCGAACTATTCTGCCGACGGCGTGCGTATTGATACCGTCTTGAACGTCAACACGGACTTTTTCCCTGGCTTCAATAAGGCTGCAGGTGTGTTTTGTACTGGAGAGGTCTTCAATGGTGATCCCGCATCATCATGCCCCATACAGGAGGACCTTGACAGCATCTTGAACTTCCCAATGTATATGAACTGCGTCAACAGCGTCTGAGAGATCGCAGCTTACTTACTCCAGCTATTTCTACCTAACACGCGCCTTCAACTCAACGAGCGGGAACATTACCGCACTCGTGGATCAAATGCAGGACGTAAAGAACAATTGTAGAGTGCGTGCGAGGTCCGATGAGCACGCTGGTGCTGGAGCTGACAAGAGCTAGGATATACATACCCTCACTACCTTTTCTGAAAACCACGACCTTCCTCGATTCGCGTCGTACACCAAAGATATGTCGGTACGTATACCAGCGTTCACCTTTAGAACTGGTCTAACTCTGTTATAGCTGGCTTCAAACATCATCACCTATAACATTCTTGCCGATGGCATTCCAATTAGTATGTCATCGGTTTTCCCAAAATCATTCCTACTGACAATTTGCCAAAGTATATTACGGCCAAGAGCAGCACCTCGATGGTTCATTCAACCCCGTTAACCGAGAGGCATTGTGGCTCACGAAATACGACACCGACGCTACTCTCTACAAATTGATATCCTCGCTCAATCAAATCCGCACACATGCCTATGAGAATGATAGCTATGGAACATACGTGGGGTTCACAATCTACCATGATGATCACACAATGGCGATGAAGAAGGGATTCGATGGGAGCCAAGTTATTACTGTGTTGACCAACGAAGGCGAAGGCGCAGACAGCCACACTCTCAGCCTGAAGAATACTGGATTCTCTGCCGGGGAGAAGGTTATGGAGGTCTTGACTTGCAAGGAGCAGACGGTGCAGAGTGATGGAACAATCAACGTGACCATGAAGGACGGTCAACCGAACGTCTTCTATCCCAGCAAAGCCCTCAGCGGATCCAAGATTTGCCAGCCAGGTTCGTCACCCCCTAAGTCGGGATCGGGATCAGGATCGTCGCGAAAAGTCTTTGGGGATAGCCCTATCCTTGCATTTGTTGGTATTTTGTCGTTATGGATAACACTTCTCTGTTGGTAAATCTCCGACAGTGGATCTAGCCCACTCCGTGCTTTGATAGTTCAGCTCATCAGACGTCATGGGATTCAGGGAACTAAAAAATTTGAGGGTCCTTAGCTATAAGCTGGAGCGCTTGCACCAAGTTCCCGATGATGAAGTCCAGACGCGTCTGCATGTTCGAGCTCAACTCCAGATCCACGCTGTCGCGGCCGAGTTCAACCCGAAGAGTCGTATGTTCTGTCTGCTACCGCGGCCTCTTGCCCAGAGGCTTGAAGATATCAGTCGCGTCGGCGTGTAATCTGAGAGGCCTTGCTGGTAGAATGTTGACCAAAGTGTCCAGGATGTCCGAGCTACACCCACCTACTTTGAAAGCTCTCATGATTCCATATTGCGAATGCTTCAGCACTTCCCATGACTCCTAGTGCGCCGATTTCAGTGCGTCCGAAATCGTCTCAGTACTCGGCAATTTGAAACGACGTGGAACAACCGTAACCTAGGCCCATCTAGAAGGTCAATGTCCTTGCTGCCTGAGAGCGTTATGGCAAAGACGACGTCATTTGATGACGCATGCTAAGCAAGTAGCTGTTAGGGTGTGGGCCTGATAAGTAGGAAGGTTAAGCAGCACTTTTAAAACATGCGGATTGTTGGTACCCCCCAACGAAAATTTCGACCCGAGTTTATAATAAGCTGATTTAAAGCTTCAATTAATACAAAATTTTAATTTAAAGCCTTATAATATAGAGTCTAATTAGCATAGATATCCAATAACTAACGAGCCGAGCCCACTACTTATTATCGCCAAATTTTTGTGTTATATTTACTGAAAGCTCTATAAGAGGCTTCCGACATGCCTTCTTATCTATTATAGAGTCTCCGCGCGCAGCGACGCAAGCCGTATAGCTTGATTGCTTAGAGAAGATCCAAATAGGCCCTTGCCCACGCCCCCCCCGGGGGCGCCTCACGTATACCCTTCCCCCCTATCGTAGCGACGCGACCCGGAGGTCGCACAAGACCCCCATCGCCAAAAGCACGTTTGCGACCCATTGTAGCGATATAATTAAGGTAGGAAGCTATGTAGTTTCTATGTGCTCATGTCAGTGTAGCTAAAAATAATCCGATAAGAAACGATAACGGATACCGTATTATTCGGATATTGTTTAAATTTAATTCGAATATCCATATTTTTCCCTAGACTAGCGCCTTAGTACTAAAGCGATTCTCCTAGCTAACCAAGGCTATTCTTCAGGGTAACTAAAAAGGTCCTTGCGCGTAGCCATTGGCATTCGCTATAATTACTATATATAACTAGTAGTAATTATAGCAAAATCTACCTTTTTTTAAGGGGGAGCTAAAAGTTAGCTACGCTCATAGCCATATACAGTAAAAACTCTTTAGTACGATATTTGATTACAACGATATTGTGAGGGGACTTTGTAGACAGGGGGCTATAAGGCACGATTGTAGAACAGGATAGATTGGTAAGAGAGATAAATCCTTAAGGAGGTAAGGCCTCAGGGATCATAGAGACTATATACTACGGGCACGTGCCTCTGGCACGTAACTAATAGACGTCTAAGGGGTGTCTGGGGGTTGTCCTAAGGGCAACCCAAGGTGACCGCAATAATATCCCTTACATTGCCCCCCCCCCTTCTTGCGGTTAGCCCCTAATTGCTATTACCTTACAGTAGGGAGATTATAAGGGCTCGTCCCAGAAGGGGTTCGGAAAGATGTTAGCATACCATTATATATTATCTATCTATCTAACCCCTACTTTAAACTCCTAAAAACCTTAATAAGGAAAAAACATAACTAGAGAAAAGATGTAAGGATTGCTAGGAGACCTATTAGAAGCCTACTGGAAGCATGCTGGTGACTACCTAGGCTAACCTATAGATTTTTATATAACTCTACTTCTAAGCCTTTATGCTAGTCTGCAATTAATTATAAGTACTATAGGCAATTTAGTATTCCTAATATAGTTCTATAAAACCTTTTTGGTATAGGATTTGACGTATAGGGCCTTAGCTTACCATTATCTTTAACTATTAGGATATAATCTATAATCTATAATCCTTTCTTATAATCCCCTGCGTTACTAACACATTACTCCCATATTCGCCCTTAGGCTATTATATATGGTTAGGTAATTAATTAGGTAATTAAATGTTCTTTAATACCGTAGTATTGTTTAGGTATAATTTAACCTATATGCGTCTGTAATTAACGTCTTAATTGCCTTCCCTAGCCGTGTAATTAGTTTTTATAAGGAAGTAATAGCTAAATAGCTTATACGCGTGTTTCCTTCCTTTTAAATTGCGCTATTATAACGGAGTTATATTAGCAAGGTTACGGCTATTCACTAGAAGGGTATTAAAAGGTAAAGTATAGAGACACCTTGCTTATTAAGCTGCTCCTTTTCCTTAACACCTTACTTCCCATTATTAACCTTCGTCCAATTTTAGACGTATCTTCAATATATTATTAAGATTTTCTTCTTTTCCATTATAAATTTAATATGCCTCTTTGCTCTCCTACTAACTGCTCTTCTAAGCTAATTCCATAGCGTATCCTGGCCCTGCCGCTATATATAGAACCATAACCTCTGCTAACCCGTAATTAGTACTAGTCCTACCTAAATGATTTTGCCTGTATGTCCTTAAAAGACTAAAAGTCTAATAAGAAGATTCTGGATGCTTGTAATAAGACCCACTATATAAGGTCCAACACCTTTAGTCCTTATAATTAATGCATATATACTAAGAGCGGTAGTTACATTAAGGTAAGCCTTCCTATCCTTAATAGGTTTCTATTGCTAACTTTAAGTTTTAATATAACCTGGGCCTAAGTAGCGACAATTCTTTAATATCCTTAACTACTATATCGCCCGGGCTCTCTCTTATTCTAGCGCTAATACTAAGCATTTAGGCCAAATTTAAGACTATGCTATAGCCATCTACACCGCCTATAATTCACAGTAAGCTAGCTAGCAATACCTAATAAGGGAGTAAGGCTGGTATACTAAGGATAGGGTAAGGGATAAGGGTAATAAGAAGAAGGTCGCTGTTTACCATAAGAAGGAGTTCGCGCATACGCGTTAAGTTTTAAAAGAGCATAATATAATGCGGTATTAGGTAGGTTACCCCTTAGGTACCTAGTGGATAGGTAACTAATAGTTGCCGTAGCAAGGTCTTGGTGGTTCTAGTCTATGCCAGCTAGCTAATATCTCCGTTTATTTTAGGCTTAAGCGTGTCTTTATTAACTATAAGCTTACGCCTTAAGAACTTTATTAGTACTAGTTTAGACCTAATATTGGTGCTAAGCGTTTAAGAGTCTCTGCTCCTTCTACACCTTATTAGCCTGCCCCTGTTTTTATACCTACCTATACTCCTACTAAGAGTTTTAGATCTTATTCCCGTTAGCCATTACTTAATAGGCCAATAGATACTAATCCTACACCTAAGGATAAGGCATAGTGGCTTTTTAGATTAGGTATTTGTAGTTTAGACTATAGAATTTAGGATTGGTTCTTATACATAGTAGCACTTAAGGATCTTAATTGGTACTTAGGAAGGCATAAGAACAGTGTTCCTAATATAGACTAATAAATAAGAATGCAATTCTAGCAAAATACCCTATTAATTCTATACTATATACGTGAAAAGGCTAAGGACCTATCCTACCTTAGGCCATAGCCCTAACCAATCCTTATGGTTTTTAGAGCTTGTCCGTTCTATATCTAATTTGATCTATTTATTCTTTAGGGCCTTTCTTAGCCTACCATAAGCTTTCTTTATAGGTTGCAATAACACTATGGTATTAGAGCGCTTTCTGCAATTTATAAATTGCGGACCTTAGTCCTAATATTCTTTTAGAATATCTTTATAATAATTAAGGTAATCCTCTGGTTCCTATATAGAGTCCTTAGCGGGCTAGCCTAGCCATTTAACTTTATATTAAAGCTTATTCTTAACAGACTTATGGCGTAGTATAGCTTTAACCTTATACCACTCGCCCACTACTTTAGGGTGTTTAATTAGGCCTAAATAGAAGTTCTTTTCTAGTAGTGGTCTATGCCATAGCTCTAGTAGATTTATATAAAATACTAGATATACATAGGCTATAAATAGGGGTAGCTGGAGACGGTAGGCTAGCTTACTAATTTATTCCTTAATTTAGAAGGGACCTAGGTATCTTATATTGAGCTTCTTTAATAGTTAACAGGTCTTAATATTTATTAAACGTAATAGAACCTCATTGCCTACACTAAAATGCTTATCCTGGTATTTGCGGTTATACCAAAGTCTCTACTATTCTTGTGCATCTTATAGGCTCTGCTTTGCATGCTTCCATTACTCCTCCCATTCCTTAAGGTACCCTTATACTCTCTAGTAAATGTCCTTAGACTTTCTAGTAGGGTCCTATAATTAATTATACGGCCTTAACTGGTAATTATTAGGTATACTATTAAATTCTAATAGTCGGACGCTATAGGCAATCTAGATTAGTGCAAACTAATGCAATAAATGTTACTTTAATTTATAAGCGTACTCCGCGTACGGAAGTAGCTTATACTAATTGTTTTACTAGTGTGGAAGGGGACGGTGTCTCTTAGATAGAAAAGTCACGGTGCTGTCAGTCAGTCAGTCTGTCAGTCAGTCGGTCGGTCGGTCGGTCGGTCGGTCGGTCGGTCGTAATTAGTCAGAAGTAAAGCAGTCAGTAAGAAAGAAAGAAAAGAATGTATTTCCGGTAACTGGTAGGGTCGTGATTGTATGTAAGATAAGGAGGAAAGGAGGAAAGCCGAAGCTCAATAAATACAGGAAAATGCCAAGACAGTAGGCGACGTCCAATCTACACCACCACATACCTCCCCCACCAAGAACGTTGTCCCCTAACGTTCTA
>Ga0307507_10000710_pt1 | contig 73151 bp, 37 predicted proteins | sample 7_EM_MG_FD_207223 | JGI IMG/M metagenome (GOLD analysis project Ga0307507, IMG submission 207223) | Populus trichocarpa ectomycorrhiza microbial communities from riparian zone in the Pacific Northwest, United States - 7_EM | ecosystem: Host-associated > Plants > Roots > Unclassified | place... | reverse complement strand
CAATGCTTAAATAAGTAGCTTTGCTTGTTTGTTAGTTGCTTTAGCTACTGACTGCCGGGATTAATCAACAATGATTAATAAAAGCTCCGCCTATCAATAAACAAAGGCTTGCTTTTTTTTTTTTTTTGCCCAGTGGATTAAGAAGTTTTTTTTTTTAACTAGCCAGCAGTTTTTATAAACAACAAGCAATATCCAACAAAAATAAGTTTGATTTTCTTATTATTACAATACAAATAAAATTAATACAAATTAATACAATAAAATACAATAAAATACAATAAAAATACAATAATAAGTAGCATTTTATTGTGTCTAGCAAAGCAAGTAGTTTTTAATCTTATATAAGACCTAAGGGAGTTGAACCCTTATAATATCCATTATGAGCGAACTGCATTAACCATTATGCTAAAGTCTTTAACTCATTTTTTGATGAACATTTATGTTTAAATAAAAGCTACTTATGATAAAGAAAAGTTTTGTTGTGGAGGCGCAGCAATAATAATAATTATAATAATAAATATAAAAATAACATTAATACCTATATTCTAGTTATTAATAAAAATTTATAATTTTATTTTACTTCTTTTAATAATAAATATTTATAATATATTGAACAAATTTAATGTATTAATAATATAACTTTTAATTCATTAGTTTTTTAATTTATTTAAAGGGTTTTATTGACCCCGCTGGCTATTCTTAAGGCTAAAAAAAGTACCTAGCAATTTATAGGGCCTGGATTTTTAATCTTAATATTTGTGAGTGGTATTATAAATCAAACACTGCTTGATTAATAAGTAGTAGCTTCAATTACAATTGCTTGCTACTGTGCTGTTACTACCTGTTCCCGATAAGTAGAAGTACTGTTTGCTTTATTTATAATAAGCTAGCTTTTACCACTAATACTTAGAAAAATTTAAAATTTTCAGTTAAAATATCCTTTTATAAGGTAGTTGTGCCTGGCACCACTAATTGTTTATTCTTTCTAGTATAAGTATCAATTATAGAAAAAAACAAAAAACAAAAATAAGATAAACAAAACAAAAAACAACAAATAAAAAGGATTATTTACCTTATTTATAGAAAAAACTAAAGCTACTTATTAATCGCTACTTATATCTAAGACACAAGTCTTTTTATTAATCCCTAAAAAAAAAAATAATCCACTACTTGCTTTGCTAGACACAAGAAATTGCTAAGTCCAAATTTATTCTATTGTAGAAAAGCAAGCACAATATAAAAATAAAATTTAAACTTTTTAATTTTATAGTATAGTATAGTATAGTATAATAGGACTTAAAGTTAATACACAAAGAAAAGATCTTTTATTTTATATAAATGTATGTAATTCTAATACTTTATCTTAACTAGTAAAAAGAGTAAATAGAGTAAAAAGAGAACCCATTCTAATTATTGTTGGATGCTAAAAGTACCTACAGAAGGTTTGGGTATTTATTAGTAATTAACCATTATAAACCATGAAATATAGTAATAAAATTTATTGTTTTATATTCCTGATTAATAAGTAGCGATTAATAAGAAGCGCTAAGCTAAATAGATAACGGGATCTTAAAACTGCTAATTCTAGTTATTGTTATTGTTATTGTTATTGTTATTGTTATTGTTATTGTTATTGTTATTGTTATTGTTATTGTTATTGTTATTGTTATTGTTATTGTTATTGTTATTGTTGTATCCAACAATTCACAGTAAGTAGTAATCTTACTTTGCTTGATTAATAAGAAGCTAGCACTGATATTTTAAATAATAAAACTTATTTTTTTTTTATTCTTGTAGTGATTTATATTCTGCTTCGCGAAAACAACTTGCTATATTATTAGCGATTCATAAGCATAAGTTTTTATCTAGTTAAATTAAAAAATACTACTTTTATTTTTGTTTGTTGTTTTTTGTTTTGTTTATCTTATTTTTGTTTCTAGTTTACCTTGTATTGTGGATCTGCGAACTGCGAACTGCGTATTGATTGATAAGAAGCCATTACTGGGAAGCTAAAACAGCTTTTTATTTAGGGGTTTTATCCTACAAGGCTTGCTCCTAAGTCCTAAGTCCTAAGTCCTAAGTCATAAGTCCTAAGTCATAAGTCCTAAGTCCTAAGTCATAAGTCCTAAGTCATAAGTAGCGTTGGATAATGAAAATTATCAGCAGAGTAAAAAGATAATCCTAGTATTTATTTTTATTTTTTGTTTTTTGTTTTGTTTTGTTTTTACTAATTGCAACTTTGTTTATAAAAAGCTACTTATTAATCAGCAACAACAAATGTAAAATTTATTAAAAATTAAAACTAAAAAAAAAGATCCATCAACAAGTGTTCTAAGTAAAATAAAATTACTAATTACTTGGTATAAAGTAAAATAAAATAAAATAAAATAAAATAAATTAACTAAATTAATAATATAATATAAATTAATATACTATAATATAATATAATATAATATAATATAATATTAAAAAACAAAAATTACTAGGATTATCTATTTACTCATTTAAATTATCATTTTAATTATCTTTTAAATTATCAAAAAGATAAAAATGATCCAACGCTAAGAAGATAAGCAAAGGGGGTATAGTTATTATATTTAATGTAGTTTTATATTTATTGTGTCTAGCAAAGCAAGACGATTATTAACAAATAAGTAGCTAGTTTTTAATTTTAAAGGATGCTCAAACCAAATTATTCAGCTTGAATAGGTAACATTTTAAAAGCGTGAAATGGAATAGGGCTAGCTAATGTCCATTCTATGGTATTTACTGTTTGAGTTTCATTCTCAAATTGATTTAAACTAGTAAAGTAAGAAGCTAGATTCCAAGGATTATTTGTAGTATTAGGTTGATTAGCAAACATATCATAGATTATATATCCAAATAATAATGTAGCTATAACAGAAACTAAAGACCCAAAACTAGAAATAGTATTCCATCCACTAAAGGCATCCGGATAATCCGGTATTCTTCTTGGCATACCTGCCAATCCTAAAAAGTGTTGAGGAAAGAAAGTTAAATTCACTCCAATAAATAAAGTCCAGAAATGGATTTTACCTAAAAAATCATTAACTGTTTTACCTACTATTTTTGGACTCCAATAATAAAAACCAGCGAATAGAGCAAATACAGCTCCCATAGATAGAACGTAATGAAAGTGAGCTACTACATAATAAGTATCGTGGAATGCTACATCCAATGATGCATTACTTAAAACAACTCCAGTTAAACCACCTATAGTGAATAAAGCTAAAAATCCAATAGTAAATAATAAAGGTGTATTATATCTTAAACTCCCTCCATATAAAGTTGCTAACCAAGAAAAAATTTTTATCCCTGTGGGCACAGCAATAACCATAGTCGCTGCTGTAAAATAAGCTCTAGTATCCACATCTAAACCTACACTGAACATATGGTGACTTCATACTAAGAATCCTAATATACCAATAGAGAACATAGCATAAACCATACCAATGTAACCGAAGATTGGTTTACCTGAAAATGTTGATACGATATGACTAATTATACCAAAACCTGGGATTATTAAGATGTAAACTTCGGGATGACCAAAGAACCAGAATAAATGTTGATATAAAATCGGATCTCCACCTCCAGCTGGGTCATAGAAACTAGTATTAAAATTTCTATCGGTTAATAACATAGTTATAGCACCGGCTAATACAGGTAAAGATAATAAAAGTAAAATTGCAGTGATGAATATAGCCCAAACAAATAAAGGTAATTTATGTAAAGACATACCATTTGTTCTCATGTTCAATGTTGTACTAATAAAATTAATAGCTCCTAATAAAGAAGATATTCCAGCAAGATGTAAACTAAAAATAGCTAAATCTACTGAACCACCAGAATGTGATTGGATACCTGCTAAAGGAGGATAACAAAATTGTTGGTAATCTCATATTTTTTATAATAAAGGTGTATTATAATTAATACTATCATTACACTCTCTAATTCTCACTAGAGTTCGGACTATTCCTTCATCTTATAATTCATATCTAATAAAGTATATTTATTTAATTTCATAGTTCGTACTTGGTTTCTAATTTTATTTAAAGCCATAAAATCTCCTTTATGTTTATTATAGCTTCTAGACCAAATTCTATATTCTAAAGATTTCATACCTTTCATCGTATTATTGAAATATTTAATAATATTTTCAATAGCTCGAGAATTAGTACTTACAATAGAATATGTACCTAATCTTGTTGTTTTAACATTAGTACTAATACCTAAAAGATGTTTTATTGCAATTAATACTATTTTATCTAGCTTTTGTGTTATTTCAAAACCGTGTACTAATCTATTACTAGATTTTGCTACTAAATAAAAACTACCTTCAGCTTCTGTAAAACCAACTAACCATGGTTTACTCATTACTTTTGATGCCAAATCAAAATTAGATGGCTCATTATTAATAATAGATCAAATAGGAGATATATACTCTTTCCCTCCGGCCTCAAGCGGCACAATATTAGGTTTAGTTTTTATAATTGTATTAATAAGAGTATCTTTCTCTATTTTACTTAATAAAGTATTAGATAAAATATTATGAGTTTTTTTAAACTTAATATAGTTAAATTGTTTAGTAGTAAGAAGAGAATATTTATCAAATATTGGAAAAATTACTGATTCCAGTGTGACTCGGTCTCGTATTCTAAATTGAGCGTGGTTACCTCCTTTTTCTATATATATACTACCTACATTTAATTGAGTTTTTATAAAATGTAAAACTCTTAAATTGTAAGTACTTTGACTGACTTTATATGTTAAAGACCATTTGCCTCCACTCTTTACTATAGAAAAAGTACCGTCACCATCAGTAAAACCAACTAACCATTGATAAAACATTTCTTTATTTTCTGAAAGTGTATATTTATTAACATTGATATTTGTTGTGCTACGACGATTCATAACATAAGTAGCTAGTTTTTTAAGATGCTCTACGTGTAGTCTCTGATGAACAAAATTTAAGCCCTTTCTTGTTGGATCATCCTGCAAGCTAAGAGTTAAATTTATCCAGGCGAATTTTCTCCGTGTCAATAACCATTTTTCTACCATAAATTTTAATGATGAGCTGTTATTTCCGAGTAGAAGAGTTTCTCGCATCGAGTAGAGTTTATTAATAATTATATCACTATAATAGGACTGCTTATTATAAACAGTCCAACCTGTACCAGCTCCATTTTCAACTAATGAACTTAATAATAATAATATTAATGATGGAGGCAATAGCCAAAACGAAATATTATTTAATCTTGGAAAAGCCATATCTGGGCTACCACAATGGATAGGTAAAAAATAATTACCGAATCCACCTACTAATCCAGGCATAACCATAAAGAAAATCATGATAAATGCGTGAGCCGATATTATTACATTAAATAATTGGTGGTCACCTTGTAAAAATTGAACTCCGGGACTTGATAATTCTAATCTGATCAGTACTGAAAAAGCAGTACCAATCATACCTGCAAAGATAGCAAATATTAAATATAGAGTACCTATCTCTTTAGCATTAGTAGAATTTATTCAGTTCACGCTTTCTACTTATTTGTTTCATGGCTTAGATCTTGACTATTATCTATTTTTTGATTTTATTGTGTCTAGCTACCCTCTCAAAAGGTGCCGCTTTAGCATTAGCAGTTGGAGAATTATCTAGCAGAGCAAGTAGTCTCTCTTAAAGAAAGATAAAAGTAGTTTTTTAATCGAAAGATAAAAGTAGTTTTTATTTTTATAATTTAATTAATTTTTATTGTTAATTTTAATGTATATTTTAATTTAAACAATAATATCTTAATATTTTCTAACTTATTCTCGGGTCCTAGCTATCATTAATCAAGGGGATCAATTAGCAATAAGCAACCAAGAATAGCTAATCATAATCAATGACTAGATTATTTTTTTAATTTTTTTAATTTTTCAGAAAAATCAATTTTATTTAAGTTGTTTGCTTTGCGGCAGCTTTAGCTGCACTTGTTAGTTGCTAATAAGAGAAGCTAATTAGGCTCCTTAATAATAAGGCGCTTACAGCAGCTAAAAAAAAAAACAAAGCAAGCAGCCTACAAAAACTACGTAGAAATAAATAAACAAAAAATTAATAGTGATTAAATTGCGTATAGTAGCAGTAGATATCCTGCTTTTATATGATTAAAATAAATTTGATTCTTATTAATTAAGACATCTTATTGGACTTGAACCAATAATCTTATGCTCCGAAGGCAAACGCTTTACCAGTTTAGCTAAAGATGTTAATGCATATTTATATTTTTTATTTTTTTAGTTTGATTTTATTGTGTCTAGCTACCCTCTCAAAAGGTGCCGCTTTAGCATTAGCAGTGTCTCAATAAGCAAGTAGTTTCTTTTTGTACAGAATACCGATATTAAAAGAGAGTTAAGAAATCTAAAGCTGAAATTTATCTATTAATACAATTATTATTAGAATTTTTTTAATTTGTTTATGCTATGATTTTCGCTAATGCTAAAGCTGCTAGACACCAGCAAGGATTATCCAATAATAATATCTGTTTATGTTTAGCCTTTTATTGTAGTTGAGCTACTGCAATTTAAGTTATTACTATAAAAATGCTTTTTTTTATATTAAATATAATTATTCTTAAAAAAATATATTAGCTTCCATGCTTAAAAAAAAATAAATAAATGCTAGCTGATCTTCTTAGCTGCAGAAGCAGAATAATAAGCAAGTAGCGTTTATTATAATAAGTCTTGTATTTTTTTATTCTTAGTGTTAATTATATTTAATTACAAATGCTTTTTGGTGCTTTTATTATTATAGTTATAGTTATAGTTATAGTTAGATAAAAAAATACATAGCCATAGCAGTATTGAAATAAAATTGTATAAATAAATATAAATTTAGTCAAGGTTCCAGGTTACATTAGAGTATATCTTATATTAATAATAGAACAAGAATAATCTTGTGGTTAGTTAACACAGAAAATATTAATTTTTTTAATTTTTATAACTTATTCTATCAATAATTAACAATTTTTAATAATATCTAACACTGAAGTTTGTTAAAAAAGCAAAAAACAAAAAGCAAAAAAATAAAGAAAAAAAAAAATTAGCAAAATATTACACCTATACTCTAAAACCTATTAATATTTAGAAGAAAATCAGTAAAAATAAAAGCTACTTATATCTAAGAATTACTATAACTAAAACTAACAATTACTTTATTTTTTTATAATTGAGATTTATTTAATGATATATAAAGTGCTTGTGCATGCTAGCTTTTTATTTATCAAGCAGCTAGTTATTATTATTATTATTATTTATAATTATTATTATTCTTTCCATTATAAATATGATTATGATTATGATTGGGCAGCTCCTATACCATAGCTTGTAATCATACATAGCAAGCCTCGAATTAGAAGTAGCGATTCATAATTATAAGTAGCTTTTATTATACTTAAATAGTTTTATAGATAAAATTCTAACTCATTTTTTTTAGTAGTTGTATCTAACCCTTTGCTAGATTTTATTTGTAGCGAATCAATAATCAATAAGCAAGAATCACTAGTGCTGCTGGTGGCTTTATTTTTTATAAGCTCAGGTTGGTTTTATGATTAAAAGAAAAAAAGAAAACTAGGCTACTTAATAACAAACTCGCTTTTATTCTGATTATGATTATGATTATGATTATGAATAAAAATAATAATAATAATAATAATCCTATCCTAATAAAGTAATTGCTATTAAAATAATTATAACTATAATTAAGCAAGCAAATTATTATTAATTATAATAACCAACCTGACCCGATAAATTACTAGCCTTGTAGTAGTTAAGAATACTTAAACTACAACTTAAACTACAACTTAAACTACTACTTAAACTACTACTTAAACAATTATTTCTATTTGTATATTTATTTGTGTTTTATTATATAGTAGTTTATTATTTTGGTATTGTAATGGCTTGCAATTATTTCTTAGTAAAACAAAGGCTGTGCTTGGTTTTCTATTTATACGTAGTTTTTAAACCACTTTAGCTTTGCTTGGAACAAAGCAGAACAAGAACTAAAAATTGGGTGAATAAAAAAAAAAATTTAGCAATGCTAAGTAGGTGAGCTTCTAATTATAATGGTTATATACTGCTTGATAGTTGCAAATAAATAGCTTCTTATTATTTATCATAAGTAGTAGCTGGTTTGGTGGTTCCTTTATTTGTTGGATAATCCTACAACCCGCCAAGCAAAAAAGCAGCCAAAACAATAAATGCTTTTCTACGTAGTCTTTGTTGTGTCTGAAAGCTTCATAAGCAGCGATTATTACTTGTGTCTAGCAAAGCAAGTAGTTTTTTTAACCAACCCAGTTTGTTGTGTATTAGCAGAGAATAATTATCCTAGCAACTTATTTTTATTAACTAATAATGCTACTATTACAATACATAATAAAAAAAAACTACTATTGCTTTTATAGCATATCATAGCATAGCATAGCATAGCATAGCATAGCATATCATAGCATAGCATAGCATAGCATAGCATAGCATAGCATAACATAGCATAGCATAGCATAGCATAGCATAGCAAGGATTATCCAATAAAAATTACTTTTAAGCTTTAATTGCTAATAAGAAGCTGGCTATAATATCATATCCTCTCATATCATTAACAACAAAAAACTTATAATAAGCACTAGTTTTAAGCTTTCCTTTTTATCTTTTTTTAATTATAACTCTAATAAATAATAGTTTGTTTATTCTTGTATCTTAAAGCTTCATAATTAATTACTTATTCTTATTCTAGGTATAATTATAATTATAATTATAATTATAATTATAATTATAATAATAATAATAATAATAATAATAATAATAATAATAATAATTATAATAAACAAGAATTGTGTCTATTTAAGTATAATAATATATTTTGCTTTTTGCTCTAAAAAGATAAGCTAGTGATTTATAAGAATATAAGTAGCAGACAATAAGTAGTTTTAAAATATAAATTATTCTCATTTAAGCTGAAATAGTTTAAAGGGTTAAAACATGCCACTCATGACGGTAAAAAGAAGGTTCAATTCCTTTTTTCGGCTTTATTTTTGTTTACAATATTTGTACGTAGTTTTTCAATTGTTTGTTTTTTGGGAACAAACCAACAATAGCTAGCTATTGTTGGTTTGCTTACGTTAATTGATCTCCTTGATTAATGATAGCAAGGACTAGCAGCAATAATTATTAGAATAGCAGACTAGTCATCATAATCAGAAGTTTGTTGATTAGGGATAATAAAATAAGTAGCTAGCTTTAGCATAACATTAAAATTAATATTCTTTTGAATATGAATATTTTTTAAATTTCAAGTATGAATTGTTTCATTTATTAGTATTTAAATTTAATCTTTAATTATAAAGAAATAATTAATTGTTAGTTTTTTTTTTTCCTGCTTTTGCTGCCATTAGATTTAAATTTAATTATCTCCAGCTTCTTATAAATCAAGTGCTAAGAAACTATAATATAATCTCATATAGTATAATATAATAAAATATAATATATAAAAAGCATTTATTTTTACATTTTTTACTTAATACTTGGTTTTGATTAATGAGTTTTAAGTGCCTAAAAAAATACATTGCTCGATTAATAATTGTTGGTTTGCTTACGCTACCCAGTACTTATTGTTATTAATAAAAATAAATTCATAGCATAGCAAACTTATGATAGGATTTATTTTATAATATAACCTAGGACTAAATAGTAATTAGTAATTAAAAAAAACTAGCTACTTATTTGTTAATAATCATCGTAAAGATTGGGCTAGCTTGATTAATAATAATAATAATAATAATAATAATAAAAGCTACTTATGTTTAAAATAATAATTATAATAATAATAATAATAATAATAATAATAATAATAATAATAATAATAAACTAGAGATTAACAACTTACAGTTAGTCCTTACTTATAGCTTGATGGTAGCTATTATAAAATGATTATCAAAGCAGCAAGCAGTTGTTTACCACTAATAACTACTTTTATCTTTCTTTATTGAGAGACTACTTGCTTTGCTATAGGCTTCTCCAACTGCTAATGCTAAAGTGGCACCTTTTGAGAGGGTAGCTAGACACAATAAATAGCTAGCTTGAACTTGAAGGTAACAAGCAAGCAGTGAATAAATAACTAATATTATTTATTAATTTAATATAAATAATAAAAAAAGTTTAATAAATATAAAAACAAAACAAAACAAATAAAAAAAAAAATAAAACAATAAATGAATAGTAGTCCTATATTTTATAATTTAAATTTACTATTATTGAATTTAATAGATGTTTGTTCTATAATAGTTCCCGTTTTATTAGCGGTAGCTTTTATGACTATAATAGAAAGAAAACAATTAGCCGCTCATCAAAGAAGAGTAGGTCCTAATACAGTAGGTTATTATGGAGTTTTACAACCTTTTGCAGATGCTTTAAAATTAATTTTAAAGGAAACAGTTATACCTTCTCAGTCTAATAAAGTTTTATTTTATTTAGCTCCAGTTTCAACTCTGGTGTTTAGTTTACTAGGTTGGGGAGTGATACCTTTTGGACAAGGTTTACAATTAGCTGATTTATCTTTAGGTATTTTATATACTTTAGCTTTATCTTCTTTAGGAGTCTATGGAGTATTATTAGCCGGATGGTCTGCCAATTCCAAATACGCCTTTTTAGGTAGTTTAAGATCGACCGCTGCTATGATTTCTTATGAATTAATATTAAGTTCTGCTATATTGATCATCATATTATTAACAGGATCTTTAAATTATATCACTATAATAGAAATACAAGAATCAATATGGTTTATAATACCATTATTACCTGTTTTTATTTTTTATTTTATTAGTATTTTAGCTGAAACTTCTAGAACACCATTTGATTTACAAGAAGCAGAATCTGAATTAGTAGCAGGTTTTTTTACCGAACATTCATCTGTACCTTTTGTTTTCTTCTTTTTAGGTGAATATTCTTCAATTGTATTATTTAGTTGTATTACAGCCATTTTATTTTTAGGTGGTTATAATTTACCTGAATTATTTATTAATGATTTTGTATTAAATATACAATCTTTAATTTTAGGTATTAAAACATGTATTTTTTGTTTCTTATTTGTACTTTTCAGAGCTACTTTACCTAGATTAAGATACGATCAATTAATTTCACTTTGTTGGTTAAATTTATTACCTATATGTGTAGCATTTATTATACTAGTACCAAGTATTTTAATAGCATTTGATATAGCACCCTACTAAGTGTACAAGTTTCATACAATGCGCTAGTATTTTTAGGTTAGCACTCAAAATTAAGCATAAAGAAATAAATTAAAAAAACAAAAAACAAAAACAAAACTACTTATAAAAACAAAAAAAAAAAACAAAAAACAAAAAACAATAAAACTTATTGTTAATAAAATACAAACCATGTATTAAGATAAATTATTTTATTAAATACAAAATATATTATATTAATTAATATAGCTTGTACACTTCTTTCTATTGTTAAGTCTAAAAATAATATCAGTTATGGAGAAGGAGTAGCTTGTGCTACTAGCAAGAGAATGAGAATGAGTATGAGTATGAGTATAATTATCCTAGCTTGGTGGTAGTTTCTTATCAATCCAGTTAAAACCAGGTGCAGCTATTAAATTGTAGCCCTGCTTGTGAATCTAAAAACTAGCTTAAAAAGGTGCCTCTTCTACCCAGCAATTCTATTAAACAAATGATAAGATTGCTTCGCTACTTATTTTTCCAAACGCAGACAGTAAAAGATTATCTAGAATAATTATCCACCAACAATTGCTAGAAAAAACACAAGCATTGGAGTTCAATCCTTTTAGCTTATTAGCCTAGCTTCTGTTATTTTTGATTCAACAATAGGGATTCTTATTCTTCAAAGTTGGTTATTCTATTCTTGCTTGCTTCTTGCTAATTATGCTAACAGCAATTACCAGTTTTATTTATAAAAAGTTAGCCTTTTTCTTTGCTAAGTAGATACACGGTTTATTTGCTAATTTTAACTCTTATTCTTTATCCTTAGTTATTGAACCCCCTATAATTCTAATTTATATGAATAAATAAAATAAATAATATTATTGTAATAACTAAAATTGCTTGTGTCTAGCTTCAATACAACAAAAATACATCGCTACTTATTATTGTTGCTGATTATTAACAAATAAGTAGCAATTCTTCTTAGAATTAATTACAAATTAAAGTTTTAATGGTTGATTAATCCTTTGCTTAGTGAGAAACTGCTAAGGCTAAAGCGGCACTGCTAAAACTAAAGCTAAGCTAGTCAGTATTTTATTTTTTTAATTAATTGATCCCCAGCAAAGACCTGCTGCTACTTTTCGGGAACAGGTGCTGATTATTAACAAATAAGTAGCTTTTAACTCATAGGATGCTAAAGCTACTAATAATAAATAGCATAATTACTCTTATTATTAAAATCAGTCTAGTCTAGTTCAATTTAGTTATTATAATTAAATTTATAAAATAAATTATATCGTTTAACCTAATTTTATATTTTATAACCCCTTAATATAAATAAGCAAATTATTGATGAATCCTTCAAATTAAAATAAAGTTCTTCGGGTTTTACCTATAATTTAATAATTAAACTTGTTAATAGTTTTAACTTAAAAGCCAAAAACAAAAAACAAAAAATCAATTAGTAATTATAAGTAACAATAATTTAAAATTTTTCAATAAAGTTTAATAAATTTATGTAATTTAAAAAACTACTTTTATCTTTCTTTAAGAGAGACTACTTGCTCTGCTAGATAATTCTCCAACTGCTAATGCTAAAGCGGCACCTTTTGAGAGGGTAGCTAGACACAATAAAAGCCTTTAATTTAATGGTAGAATGGTTTCTTGATGAGAAATTAGTAGGAGTTCAAATCTTCTTTGGCTTACCCATAAATAAAAAAAATAATATAGTTATTAATTAACAAATTATTATTATTATATTATATTCATTTAAATTTTAATTGTTAGATTGTTATAAAAAAAAACTACTACATTTTTTTTATAATAAAATGTACAAAGTTATATTTTTAATTATATCTATACGTAGTTTTTGTTGGTTGCAGCTTTAGCATTAGCAGCTATCCTAGTTTAATATTAATTTTATAAATAGAATAATTATATTAAATTTTAGGATTCTGTATCTGGCGCCTTATTATTGGATACTTATCCAAATACAACTGCTGCTTTTTAATGCTAAATCTAGCTTTAGCATTAGCACAATTAGTGCTTGAATCATAAGAAGCATTGATTGTTTTGTATGCTAGCACTGATTAATAAGTTTATTTCTAAAAAAAAGCTAATTTTTTTATTTATTAATATAATCAGCACAATAAAAAATCTAATTTCATTAGCAATTAAAATAAAATTACAAAACTAATTTAATAACAAAAATTGGTAATGTAAAACAAATAAAAATAAAATGCATTTATACTTTTTGTTGTAGTTGTATTAACTTCTACTGCAAAATAAAAAAAAAGCTACTTTTTAAACACAATAAAAGAAAAAAAAAAAAGATAAACTTGATTTTCAGCACAATAAAAAAGATAATGATAATTCTTGCTTATCAAGGGGATCAATTGGCAATAAGCGACCAATAACAATTTTTTTGTTTTTTGTTGTTGTTGTGGTTGTGGTTGTGGTTGTGGTAACAACCACTACCATAACCTAAGCCCTAAGCAAGGACAAATAATAATACATTTGTAGACACAATACAAATAAAACTTATAAATAAACAAATAAAATGAGATCTTTAAAAAGTCACGTCTTACTTAGACTAGTAAATTCTTATATTGTTGATTCACCTCAACCTGCTAATTTAAGTTATTTATGGAATTTTGGATCCTTATTAGCACTTTGTTTAATCATACAAATATTAACTGGTGCATTTTTAGCCATGCACTATACACCTCATGTAGATTTTGCTTTTAATAGTGTTGAACATATAATGAGAGATGTAAACAATGGTTGGTTAATAAGATACACTCATGCTAATGTAGCTTCATTTTTTTTTATCTTTGTCTATATGCATGTAGGAAGAGGATTATACTATGGTTCTTATAAATCACCTAGAGTGTTAGTTTGGTCTATAGGAACAATAATTTTAATTTTAATGATGGCTATAGCATTTCTGGGTTATGTTTTACCATATGGTCAAATGTCATTATGGGGTGCAACCGTTATTACGAATTTATTATCAGCTATCCCTGTATTTGGGCAAGATATAGTAGAATTAATTTGGGGAGGATTTTCAGTGAATAATGCAACATTAAATAGATTTTTTTCTTTACATTATTTATTACCTTTTTTATTAGCTGCTTTAGCTGTAGCTCATTTAATTGCTTTACATGTACATGGTTCAAGTAATCCAAATGGAGTAACATCTAATGGGGATAGATATGCAATGCACCCTTACTTCGTGTTTAAAGACTTAGTAACTATTTTTGCGTTCTTTTTAGTTTTAGCTGTAATTGTTTTCTTTTATCCTAATTTATTAGGTCACTCTGACAATTATATCCCCGCCGATCCTATGGTTACCCCAGCCTCAATAGTACCAGAATGGTAGGTTAATAAATGCCATGCTTAAGAGTAATCTTATGAATAATAAACTTCACTATATGCTGGAAACTCCTAAAGCTTAATCTACTTTAATTAATTAAAGTTAAAGTAACAATGATTTAAGATATTACAATGGACAATCAGCAGGAAACCAAATTGTATATCCAATGCAATAGTAGGCTCCTCAGAGACTACACGCGAAGCTCCTTACCGGGTAGCTCTCTTTAGTAGCTGCCAATTAAATTAATAATTAAGAAAAAGTAAGGATGAAGATATAGTCCAGCCATTATTGAAAGATAATGGGTATTACAATAATGTATTAATGTAATGTGATCTAATAACTTCTACAAGTTTAATATGTTCACAAAATTTCTCAACTATAACTATTCCTACAAAAAGATTCTCCAACCTTGAAAAACTACGTAGACACAACAAATTAACTATTGATTTTCCTTTAAATGAAATTATTATAGGATTGTTACTAGGTGATGGACATATTCAAAAAAGATCTTTAACAGGTAATTCTAGATTTATGTATGGTCAAAGTAGTTTAAGAATACAACATCTTAACTATTTTAACCATGTATTAGAATTATTTAAACCCTACTTATCTAAAGATTTTAAACTTAAAACAAAATCATTTATAAATAAGAAAAATAATAATAATTATAGTTCTGTTAATTTTGCTACATTATCATTACCATGTTTTAACTACTACAAAAATCTGTTTTATAATCCAGATAAATTAAAAATAGTGCCTTCAAATATACAAGATTTACTTAGTCCTAGAGGTTTAGCTTATTGGATTATGGATGACGGTTCTCTTCAAAATAAAGGTTTACATTTAAATACTTATGGTTTTACCAACCAAGATGTTTTAAAATTAAAAAGTACCTTAGAAAATATGTTTGGAGAAAATACCTTGAAGTGTTCAATACATAAACATAATAAAGGAGAAAGAATTTATATATGAGGAGAAAGTATGGATGTGATAAGACACAACATATCTAAGTTTATGCATACAAATATGCTTTACAAAATAAACTCTGAGAATTAATATTATTTATGTAAGTGATTTACTACCTTTTTATGCTATATTAAGAAGTATTCCTAATAAATTATTAGGAGTAGTAGCAATGTTTGGATCATTATTAATATTATTAATATTACCTTTAGTGGATCTTTCTAGAATTAGAGGTTCCACATTTAGACCTTTAATGAAATTAGCTTTCTGGTTATTTGTTGTAGATTTCTTTATTTTAATGTGGATTGGTTCTCAACACCCTGATTCACCTTATTTAGAAATTGGACAAGTGGCAACTGCATTTTATTTCGCTTGGTTCTTAATTTTTGTACCTTTAATTGGATTAAGTGAAAATACTTTAATGGATATTTCTAATGAAAAATAAATTATACCCCCGACCTAATAAAATCACACTGCTTGCTTCTTATTCTAATGCTATACTTATTATTATTAGGTAATTAAAATATAATAATTTTAATAACCAATAAACAACAATAAGAAGTAGCAGCAATAAAAAAAAAAAACTACGTAAAGCTGCTTACGAATTAGCAGTTTGTCACAAAAATGATAATGATCTATTAGTATCGGTTAATTCTTATTTATTATTTATAATAGCTTTAATTAATATTATATACGTATTTTAATGAGGATAAAGAAAAGGCAATGCTAAGTAATACTTAAAATTAAATAAATTAAAAACATTTTATTTATTATTAATAAAAACTACGCTGCTACAAAGGCTAAAGATACCTATGGGAACCACAGCTACTTAGATTGATGGTTGCAATTGTAAGTTGTTAATCTCTAGCTTATTATTATTTTTATTTTTATTATTATTATTAATTTCTCTCTATTATTATTAATCAAGCTAGCCCAATCTTTACGTAGTTTTTTTAATTACTATTTACTATTTAGTCCTAGGTTATATTATAAAATAAATCCTATCATAAGTTTGCTATGAATTTATTTTTATTAATAACAATAAGTACTTACTGCTTCTGATTACTATTAAGTAGCATAATATATAAATAAGCTTGATTTATTATAAATAAAGAAGTTTGTTTTTTATAAGGATCCCATAATAAAAATAAAGGTTCGAATCCTTTACTACTTAGATTATATATCTAATAAATTTAAATAATAAAGTTTAAATATTTGTTTAGTTATATGAGAATATACCCCAAAGATAAATCTTAAGAGTCCTTTTAATTAATTAAAAATGATTATATTAACTAATTTAATAAAAATTAGTTTTACAATTAAAACTGATTGTTAACAATTAAGGTTACTTAAATTACAAAAATTTTTATTATAATAAGATACAAACTTAAAAAAAAAAACAAAAACGCTAGCTTCGTAAGCAGGATTATCATTCTCCAACTAAAAACAAGGCTATGCTATGATTAATATTAATAATACAACTTAAAAACTTAAAAAACAATTGTCGGTTATATTATAAATAGCTTCTTATTTGTGCTTCTTATTGTTGGTTATTGGTTATTAAAATTATTATATTTTAATTAAGCACTAATAATAAATTAATAATATTAATTTTATGGTTGCAATTGTAAGTTGTTAATCTCTAGTTTATTATTATAATTAAAATTAAAATTATAATTCTTGCACTAATTATAGAATTAACAATTATTTCTTAATTTTTAATCTTTTGTTTATAATCCCTAGCTGTTTCCAATCAAATTATTCTACAAGAAGCTTTGTTCAAGCCTACAAAAATAAAATAAAAATAATAATAATAATAACTAATAATAATAATAATAACTAATAATAAAAATAATAATAATAATAATAAAAATAAATAATAAAAATAATAAAAGTTTGAGCAAGCAAAACTAAAAATATAATAGTAATTAGTAAATTAAGATTAAATAAACAAAACCAATTATAAATAAATATGAAGTTATTTATTTCAAATTTTTATACCATATTTAATGATGCCCCTCAACCATGGCAATTAGGTTTTCAAGATAGCGCTGCTCCAGGTTTTACAGGATTAGTAACTTTACATAATACTATAGGTTTCTATTTAATTGTTATAAGTATTGCTGTTTCTTGGGCTATATTTTCTTTAGTTTATTATTATAGCGAAAAAAATAACCCTATCGCTTATAAATATTTAACACACGGTACAGTATTAGAATTAATTTGGACTATCACTCCAGCTTTAATACTAATAGCAATTGCTTTTCCTTCATTTAGGTTATTATATTTAATGGATGAAGTAATATCACCAACTTTAACTATTAAAGTAGTAGGTCATCAATGGTATTGGTCATATGAATATTCAGATTTTATCACAGATAGTGGAGAATCAATTGATTTTGATTCATATATGATCCCTGAATCAGATTTAGAATTAGGTCAATTTAGATTATTAGATGTTGATAATAAACTTATAATTCCGGTAGATTGCCATATTAGATTAATTATTACTGGTTCTGATGTATTACATTCTTTTTCTGTACCTTCATTAGGACTGAAATTAGATGCTGTTCCAGGTAGATTAAATCAAGTTTCTTTCTTAGCTGAAAGAGCCGGAACTTTTTATGGACAATGCTCAGAAATTTGTGGAGTTTGGCATGGATTTATGCCTATAGTGGTTGAAGCTGTGTCTTCTCCTGATTTCTTAGTTTGGATTGATTCTGCTTCTCAATAATTAAAATATTATATTTGTTCTTATTCTTAAAAATATTTAAAGTTAATACTTAATACTAAATACTTAGAAAAGCAGTCCTATTTATTGTTATTCAAAGCTAGTTACACAACACTACACAACACCACACAACACAAACAAGGTTGCTACCAAGTATATTATCATAATAGAATAAATGCAAATAATAACTTTTATTTGTTTATTTTATTTGTAGATTTAATTATAAAATTTATATTTTTATTAATTTTATCCCCCCTTTTTGTTCCTAGCAAAGCAATAATTACTTATTTTTAAGTATCTGCTGTTAGCGCTTTATTATTAAGGAGCATAATTAACATAAGCAAGCTACACTAGTTGTTATTCTAATTCTAATCTTTGCTTTCTTGCTTCTGCAAAAGCTAACAACAGTTAAAAAACTACTTTTATCTTTCTTTAAGAGAGACTACTTGCTTTGCTAGAGGATTCTCCAACTGCTAAAGCTAAAGCGGCATTGCTAAAGCTAAAGCTAAGCTAGACACAATTAATTAAGGTAAAAATAGAAAGAATTAAATCTTTTTATTTTATTTAATTTTATTTTATTTTATTTTAAATTTTGCTTCCCTTAGCTTTAGTCCTTTGCATTTGCTAAACTACTTTTCTTTTTAATTACGGAAAGTAATAAGTATTTAATAAAGTAGTTGCAATAGCTGCTCGTGCCACTAACTAGATACACTAGTGATTATTGTAGGGGAAGGTAAACCAAAACTAAGTTTTTTTAATGTTAATCTCTAGCTTATTATTATTATTTGATCTCTATTATTATAATTATTTTATCTCTATTATTATAATTTTATCTCTATTTTTATTAATTTATCTCTATTAAAATAATTATTTTAATTATACCGAAGGATGCTAGGACTAATTAGTAATAAAAAACTAGCTACTTATTTGTTAATAATCATCGTAAAGATTGGGCACAATTATAAATCTACGCAGCTACGCAGCCAAAGGGGAAAATTTATTAAAATTTAACTAATTTTTATTGTAGTTATTATATATATTTAATTAAAAAACTACTTTTATCTTTCTTTAAGTGAGACTACTTGCTTTGCTAGAGGCACCTTTTGAGAGGGTAGCTAGACACAAGAGATCAAAATAATATAAAATGTATTTTAGATTATAGTTTTAAATTAAAATAGCCTTTAAATAAATTAATTTTATTCTTCTACTAATCACATTTAATACTATCCACTAGGATAGCTTTTAAAATCAGCGCTTTAGTTGCAGCAGCTAGAATTATAATAATCAATATTATAAATATAACTAGTGCAGCTGAAATAAGTGATATATAGAAGCTAGTGATGGTTGTGATGGTTGCTTGTGCAGTAATTAGCATACTAATAAAAACTAATAAAGGTATCTTTAAAAAATGACACTACTACTTATGATAAAGAGATAATCTAAACTCCGATTAAATCTATAAACTATAAAAAAATTAGTTAAAATTAATAATGAGGGGGTGTTTAATTTTAATTTTTATCCTATTATTAAGTTAAATTTATTTTTAAATGATTAAATTATATTTAATTAATTTATTTAGTTTAATACAATAATTTATTATTTATTATTTATAACTTATTATTTATTATTTATTATTTATTATTCCTAATAAGAAGAATAAGAAGCAAGCAATAATTTTAAGTATTACCCCAGAAATATACTGCAACAAATAAGAATAGCCAAACAACATCCACGAAGTGCCAATATAAAATACTTGATTCAAAACCATTGTGGTGTTTTGTAGTAAGTTGGTAATTAATAATTCTAATTAAAGCTACAGCAATAAAAAGAGTCCCAATGATAACATGTAAACCATGTAAACCAGTAGAAGCATAAAATGCTGATCCATATACACCATCAGACATAGTAAAACCTGCTTCAGAATATTCAAAATATTGTAAACCAGTAAATATTATAGCTAAAATAATAGTTATGATTACACCATCAATAGCAGCTTTTCTATTTCCAGCTATTAAAGCGTGGTGTCCATAAGTAATAAAAGCTCCACTAGATAATAATAAAAAAGTATTTAATAGTGGTATTGCAAAAGGATCTAAGGGAGTAATACCTAATGGAGGCCAAGCCCCACCTATTTCAATAGCCGGAGATAAGCTAGAATGAAAGAAAGCCCAGAAAACAGATAAAAAAGCGAAAATTTCACTAACAATAAATAAAATTACACCCATCATTAATCCGTTTTTTACTTCTTTGGTATGGTGACCTAAATAAGTTGCTTCTATTACAACGTCTCTAAACCATAAAATCATAGCATATGTTGTTAAAATGAAACCTATACTTAATATATATCCTCCATATGTATATCCATGCATATATAATACTGCCCCTATTGTTAAATTTAATAAAGAAAACGAAGTTAATATAGGCCAAGGTGAAGGATCCACTAAGTGAAATGGAAAATGTTGAAATTTAAAAATGTTATTTGTCATAATAATTAATTAATTATTAATTTAAATTATTGTTTTTATTATTATTATTTATTGTGTTGTAGCTAGCAACAAACACAATTTTTGTGTAAGGAGTGTTAGCTACTTATTTGTTAATGCTTGCACCTTCACTTAAAAACTATGTAAAGGTAGCTTTATCTAATGATAGTCAATAGCCTAGAGCCTATAATTAAAAATAAGATTTATTCTAGTAGACTTATTATTATAATTATTAGCAAGCATCTATTATTGTTGTAGCTTTTTTTAAATCAATAAATAAAATAATTTATTTTACTCTAATTTAATTTATTTATAAATACCAAGCAAATCATTATTGTTCTCCAATCAAATAATTATTATTATTGTAATAAGAAAAAATATGATACATAGTAATAAAAACTACGTAGGATAGCACTTGACTGAATTGATAAGAAGCTAAAATATATTGTATATTCGTCGGTCAAAAATTATTTTTGTACTTAATTTAAAGGACACTTACATTATATTTTTAGTTGTATTATTAATATTAATATTAATAAAAATAATTAGCGTCAATATACAGTATTACTATAAATTTTTTTAACATAAAAATGTTAAGTTTTAGTTGGTTGCTTCAAATTGTTGTGGAGAGTTAAGAAGGAATTGAACCTTAAAATGAGACTTTGCAGGTCTACTACAGAAACCATCTGTAAACTTAACCCTTTAACATTTATTTCTTTATTAATAAGCAGCTATTTTATCTTTAATTGTAATTGTTTTAATAAATACTTACTGATTAATATTGTGTTAATCTCTAGATGATTATAATTATACCGAAGAATGCTTGGATAATTATAATAATTATAAAAAAATATCAGGTTTGATTAGCACTTGATTGATAATAAGCTACAACTACTTATGATTGTTTGGGTTTTAACCAATCCAGTTTGGTTTGAGCTGATGCTAGCTCTTACTAGTAGCACAAGCTACTTTTAATGGTTGTGTTTTATTAATAAGTAGCTAATCAATGCTTTGATTTGTAGCTTATCAATAATAAATAAGCAACCATCAAATTTTTATTTATTATAATAACCAACCTTACCCTATTGTTGAATTAAAAAGCACAGCATCTGGATAATGAGTAGCTTTAGTGTCTCAATAAGCAAGATAATTAAAATTATAGTCCCCGCTACTTTTTAATATTAATCAGCTAGCATCTTTCGGTTTAATATTAATAATAATAATAATAAAAATAATAAAAATAAAAAATAAAAATAATAATAGCAAGTAAAATAATCATAAGCAAGGATACAACTAAAAAAAGTATTAAATTTAACAATGCTTGCATTTAATTGTGTCTAGATAAGTAGTTCAATCACTACAATATTTATTCTTAGATAAATAATTTTCTTAATCAATTGATTTGCTAGTAAAATTTATTAAGCATTAGTTGTTGATGGATTCTATAAAAAGAAACTACTTGCTTTAAGTATCGCTAGACACAAGCTTTGTTTGCTTTATTATTTTTATTTTTTAGTTGTAAATATAACTACTACTACTGCTTATCTACTTAACGATGGCTATTCTAGGTAAAACAAACACACAAAAAACAAACACAAGTAAGAAGCTGTATATAATACTACGTTAAAGAAGCAGCAGAATTTTTTTAGTGTTCTAAGGTTAATTATAAAAATAAGTGACCAAATATTGTAATTTTTATAAATAAGGTAAGCAACTGAATCATAAGTAGCAGAACCTTTTATTTTCTGACTTTAGCAAAGGTTGCCTAACTTTAATAAAAAATAAAGCTACCCACTCATTATGATAAAGAATTATAATAGCAGTTTGTTTCTAGATGGCTAGCTATTGTTGGTGATCATTAGCTAATCAAACCCTTGATTAATATTAATAAAAGCAAGTACACCGATAATAATTCAAACCATTGAAGAAGCAGCTTTTATTATGATTATGAATAAAAATAATAATAATAATAATAATAATCCTATCCTAATAAGGTAATTGCTATTAAAATAATTATAATTATAATTATAATTATAATTAAGCAAACAAATTTTTATTAATTATAATAACCTTACCCGATAAATTACTAGCCTTAGCATAAAAATAAGTTTGATTAGCTAATGATGCACAATAATAAAATTAAAGTATATTAAAAACATACTGCTAGCTATTGTTGGTTGCAGCTAAAGCGCTGATTATCAAAGCTACTCTAACAAACAATAATTAATTAGGAAGTAGAGTAATCGAAACTCTGTCTATAATGTGTAAAATTACTGCTATACCACTCAGCTAACCTCCTTTATTTGTTTAAAGTGCTTGCTGCAATTGCATGCACAAGCAGCAACCACAATCAATTTAATAACTAATAAAAAGCTTCTTATTTTTTGTGTTTGTTTTTTGTGTTTGTTTGTGTGTTTGTTTGTGTGTTTGTTTTACCTAGAATAGCCATCGCTATGAAGATTCTTTGGTGCATCAAAGCTTTTTATTAGTTACTAACAAAGTAGTTGTAAGTAGCTAAAGCAACTAACAAACAACAAGCAGCTAGTCTATTTTAATTAATATATGTTTTATATCATATTAAGTTTAAATGCTTTACTCTATTTAAAAATAAGTTTTAAAGCTATTATTAATTTAACTTTAAGAAAAAATAAAGTTTTTAGCAATTAATATAATGCTAATTGTTAATTTGTTATCTTTTTTTATGGATTTATTTCTTTATATTATATAGTTCTCTCTTGTGTCTAGCTTAGCTTTAGCTTTAGCAATGCCGCTTTAGCATTAGCAGTTAGAAAATCCTCTAGCAAAGCAAGTAGTCTCTCTTAAAGAAAAATAAAAGTAGTTTTTTAATAAGTAGCAGCTTTTTCTTCTTTGTGCTTTTATCTTTTATAAGTTATTTTTGTTATGGTTATGCTAAAGCTACTTTTTATTCTTATAATAATAATAATAATATGAATATGAATCGCTACTTATATTTAAGAAATAGAAATGCACAATATAAAATAAATAAAAGCTACTTATTAATAATAATAATAATAATAATAATAATAATAAAAATAATAATAATAATAATAATAAAAAAAAAAAACAGTAGGGGGTTTAAATGCAAATTAATTATTTTCCAGCAGCACTTTCCAGTACAGCTACCTTGCTATGACTTTTGAGATGTTACTCAAAAGGGTTAACTGATACTATTTAACTTAATAAAGGAGTTAAAATTTAAAATTTATTAATTCATTTTATTTTAAATATAAAATAAGTAATTAAATAAAACAAAACTAAACTTTATTCAAGTATTAACATCGTGGCAGTTTCCCCCGTTCCGAGCTTCTCCCCAGCGACAGACAGTTAGTTCATCACGAATTCAATCTTCACCGTTGCGCTTGTGATCAACGATTACTCGAAATTCCTTCTTCATGTCACCGAATTTCAGGTGACAATTCGTCTAATAAAATTAATTATTTAACTTTCTTTAATGATTAGCTATTTGTTAAAACTCTTATATTTAAATTAAAATAAAATTAAAAAATTAATATAGTAACCGAGTTTATTTTTTAGCGTCACTTTGTAAAAGTTTTTGTGGCACGTCTATAGCCCAGTTCATGAGGGCCATAACGACTTGTCTTAGTCCCAAATGAAAATATTTAATAATCACAAATTTGTTAAGTATAAATTAACAACAGGGATTGCGTCCGTTAGTGGAGTTAACCTAACTTTTCACAACACGGACTGACGACAGCCATGCAACACCTGTAAACGAATTACCAATATTTTAAATATTAATAATTACTCAATCATTTTATTGAGTTATTTAAATTAATGCTACTAATATCTAAAAAATAAAATAAAATAAAGTATTATTCTATTTTATTTATTTCTGAAATAATAATAATTCATAGCACTTATTACTAGTAAAGCTTAGCATTTATTTTATTAAAGCAAAGCAAGCAATAGATGCTTTACATTAAAATAAATTTTACTCAAAAAAATATTGGATATACAAGAACTGGTAAGATTTTACGCGTACTCTCGTATTAAATAACATGCTTCACTTCGTTTGCTTCGAGACCGACTAATTTTTTTGGTTTCAGTTTTGCAACCGTACTCTCAAGGCGGAATGGTTATCGCGTTAACATCGTTACCAGTTTCTAATAAACTAACAAACTACCATTCATCGTTGACAGTGAGAGGTACCTGGGTATCTAATCCTATTTCCTATCCTCACCTTCGTTTCTCAGCGTCAATCTTTAGTAGATAAAAAGCTTTCACCTTTAGTATTCCACTTAGTATTTTAGAATATCAGCCCTTCTCTAAGCATTATTCGGTTTATCCTCTATAAGATTCTAGCTTTAATTAATCCAATATTTACTGTATTTAACAAATATATATAAATTTATTTCTTCTTAAATTAAAAATAAAATAAAATAAAATAAACTAAATTTTGTTAATATAGACAGAGCTATTTTAAATGTTGAACTTTCAAAGCAGCCTACACACCCTTTACGCCTTATTAAGACGACTAACGTTTGCGTTTCTGGTGTTACCGAGTCTTCTGGCACCAGTTATTTGGACAACACTTATAGTAAGGTGACATCATTTTTTTCCCTTACGTTATCACAAATACCATTACACTTAAATGATTTTGTGATTTCAGTTAGCTAGTTCACTCTTGCGAGCATTGACTAATATTCTTGACTGCAGATTGCTATGCAATTTGGGGCTTTTCATTCCCAATGTGGCCATTTGCTCTTTCAAACGTGGCTATTGATCGTAGGCTTGGTAGGCCTTTACCCCACCAACTACCATTAAACAAAATAAATCAACTCTTATAGCGGAAAATTTCCTTTATTATAATTAGCTAAATTATGCTTTACCCATTATTTTTGTCTTATTAATATTTATACAGTATAAAATTGCAAATGCTTTTTACTAGCTGCTAATTAACAAGTACAAGCAGGCAAAAATAAAACAATTCACTATTCTGTTTTTGCTTTGCTAGTCAAATTTAATGGAATATTCTTATTAAATTTATTGTGTCTACGTAGTACGTAGTATTTTATTAACCTTAACAAGAATAATATTTTTTTCTATATAATTTATTGTGTCTGTTATAGTACCTTTCTTTTTATTAGTTAAATTAAAAGTTAATATATTTTATTATTTATACATGAAAAAAAGTAAAACTATCCCCTATCTAAGGAGTCTATTAGGTATCTAATTTACCATTACTCACCTTTACACCTTGTTCTTTTTATTTGGCTATTTTATTCATTTTTTTTAATTTATAAATAAAATTGTAAATTATTATGAACAACGATTTGCATGTCTTAAAACTACTGAAAAACGTTCAATCAGAACCAAAATTAAATTCATACCGTTATTTTAACCATTTAGGTTGTATTTTATTTGCTCTACGCAATTTTTCTATATCTTCTTTTAAGTTTATTTTTTATTTTTTATTTTATTTTATTTTATTTTATATGAGCAGCTAAAATTTTTTAATATTATTAATTTTATTTATTTTTATTATTTAGAATTTATAATATTTGACTCTAGCGATACTTAAAGCAAGTAGTTATTTTTTTATTTTCAATCATTAACTTTTCTTTGTTTTCAATAATAATATTTTTGTTGTGTCATTCTAAATACTCATCTTTTGCTATATCGCCTGGCACAACAAGTAAATTTTTATTAAATTTATCCTATAGAGCTTCTTATAGCTACTAGCCGCATTTAATTTAATTCTTCATTATTGTTTGATAATTGAGCAATATTTTTAATCAATTAATTTAGCAGTTGTGTCTAGCAAAGCAAGTAATTTCTTTTTTTAGTCTTTTCAGGTAAAAGAGTATTTAAAATACTACCCAACATAGGAGCAAAATAGGTTATCTGTTAACACCTTTCATATTTTCGTCTATAAGTCTTACTCACATTAGACCTAATGTTAATCCTATAGCTGCTTTTTATTATTGAAACTAGCCGCTATTGCTTGCTGTTTCTAGAATGATAATACGCACCCTTTAAAACATAACAATGCTTTAGCTTATAAAGTAGCTAATCTATCTAAAGGAGAATTTTTTTTAATATTGTTCAGTTACACCTGCTAGGAGGTTATCTCAGGTTACCATAACCTCTATTAATAAAGAGTTAGGGGGTATACTTATATATTGATTTAGATTAAAGCTATTTATTCTAATTCTAGACCTAATTTAATATTTTTAATTTTATTTATTATATTCCGTCAGACTTTAAAAAATAAAATACTTTAATAGTCTTTGTTAATTAATTTATTTAAATAAATTATATTAATTATATTTTAAATTAAAACAAATATATCTAATATCATAGTTACAATACAAATAATAAACAACAAAGAAAAATTTCATATTAAATAATATTTTTGAAATTTCAATCTAATCTTTAAAAAACTAGATAATTTAGGAAACTTTTTTTCTAATTTAATATCTAATTTATCTATTAATTTATCCTGTCCTTCATTCAATTTTGTTAATTTTGAGTGTATTATTGACATATTTTATTTTTCAGCTATATCTCTTAGCTCTTGTTATTTTGAAGCAGCTAATTCTGCTTTATATTCTAAAAGTTTTCCACCATAGTGATGTGCAACTACCCCAACTACAAGACCACCTACTGCTAATAATTGATTTTTTATTTTTAACATAAAAATGTTAAGTTTTAGTTGGTTGCTTCAAATTGTTGTATGTTGTGTGTTGTATGTTGTATGTTGTATGTTGTGTGAGCACTGATAATTTATATCACTGATAAATGATAATAAATAATTAATCAGTCTATAGGTAAAAGTTTTTTTTTTAGTTCTGGGTGCTACTTATTTGTGCTTTCTCTTAAAAAAATAAAAAAGGTAGTAGAATAATAATATTACATTCAACCGCTGCTTGCTTATTATTAATCAAGTTATACTATAATATAATATAAAATAAAATAAAAATAGAAATATAAATTAAATAAAAATAAAGCAAGTCTAGAAATAAGTAGCTTATGTTGATCCTTATCAGATTTGAACTGATCCTGACTCCTTGAAGGGGAGTTGTACGAACCACTATACGAAAGGACCGTTTAAATTTCCCTTTTATTAGGTAGGTAAAGCATTGATTATCAACAATAGAAATATCGCAGATCCAACTAATTTATTTGATTATTTATTTTTAGTCTATTTTTAGTGAGAAGATAAAAGCTACTTATTAATCGCTAAGTAGATAAGCACAACAACAAAATAAAGATTACGAGCCCTTCCAGATTCGAACTGGAACAACTCTAATTGACAATTAGATGCTCGACCAATTAAGCTAAGGGCCCTTTGTAATTCATAGTTATAAGTTATAAATGAAAAGTAATAAGTGATAATTTATAACTTAAAAACTACTGCTTTTACTTATCTTATTACATAGTATTAATTATTACTAGTTTTAACATAGTAGCAGAAGAATAACTAGATAGCGCTATTATTTATATGTATATTTTATAATTTTTTTACACTAGGCTATTTAGCGAAGCAAGCTAGCAATAAATAACAAAACTTATTATCAATCAAGTAGCTTTAGTTAATGATAACCAAAAATGCTAGTTGTGTACTTTTTTGTGTTCTGCTTTAGCAACCAAGAGTAAATAATAAACAATTTTTTTGTTTTCATAGTCCTAGAATTAATTTAATACTTAGTATTCTTATTCTTATACTTATTCTTATTCTTATTCTTATACTTATACTTATTCTTATTTTTATTAATAAGTAGTTGCTTGGTGGTTGCTTATTATTAATCAAGCAGCTTTGAGAATCAATTAAAACAGCAGAAATTGTTGGTGATTCTAAAAACTAGCTTAGCTTTAGCATTAGCAGTGCCGCTTTAGCATTAGCAGTTGGAGAAGCCTCCTCTTCCCAGCTAGATAATCCATTCTAACTATTTGTTGGTAATTACCATTCTAAATATAATTCTCAAAAAAAAAAATTAAAGTAAATTTAAACAAAAAAAATTGCTATTTATCATAAGTAGCATTTGGTAGCGTAAGCAAACTAACAATAGTTGTTAGATATAACTAGCAATTTTTGGTTATCATTAACTAAAGCTACCTGCTTATATTTTTATGTATCAGCTAAAGCAGGATAGGGGGTTCATCATTAATTTCTATCTATCTCAGTTTTTTTTTTTAATTAGCTATTGTTTTTGTTTTCTTACAATTGTTTATTATAATTATAATTATAATTATAATTATACCTAGAATAGATAGAATCAAAGACAGGAATAGTATTAATTAGTCTATTTTACTTATGAGTAAAGTAATAAGAAAGCCATCATTAATGCAAAAAGTCCAGTTGCTTCTGCTAAGGCAAATCCTAAGATAGCGTAAGTGAATAACTGTCCTCTTAATTGAGGGTTTCTAGCTGTAGCTATAATTAAAGAACCGAAAACAGTTCCAATACCTGCACCAGCTCCGATTAATCCTGAACAAGCTACTCCAGCTCCAATATATTTTGCTGCTGCTAACATAATAAATTTATTATTATCAATTGATAGTGTCTAACATATTAAAGGTTAATCAAAAAAGTTAGTTTTTATTTAATACTCTTTTATAATTATTTATTATTAGTTGAATTCATTATTAAATTTTTATTTATAAAGTATTACTTGTGTTCTATAGACTATCTGCGTTGCAGGCATAATAATAAATAAGACATAATAACTTTAAATACTTAATACTTAGAAATGTTACTACTTGTGTCTAGCTACCCTCTCAAAAGGTGCCTCTAGCAAAGCAAGTAGTTTATCTTAAAGAAAGATAAAAGTAGTTTTTTAATCTTAATTATAATAAAGAATAGTTTGTTGTGCCGGAGATAAGCTAGCCAAACTATGTATTAATTATTTATAAATAGAAAACAATAAAACAAAGTGTAGAACGTAGTTGTAGTACGTAGTACGTAGTAGTAGTATGTAGTAGTAGTAGTAGTACGTAGTACTTAGTTTTTAAGAAAATCTAATGGTGGTTAGGTTCGCTTGCAAAGCTAGCAAAACAAAATAAACATAAAATTAATTTAAATTTAAAAATAAATAAATATACGTATAAAAGTATCGATGATAATCATATAGTAACATCAAAAAAGAATAAAAAAAGTAATTCAAAGGGGTTATTAAGGAAAACTAAGGCAAATTTATACAAAAGGAGGTCACAACCAAAAGCTTATCCAATAATCCTTCGTAATTAAAAATAATAAATGAAGCTGTTTATTGGTACCCAGAACAGTAAGCGATCCTAAGGTAAATCTTTTAAAAATAACTTCCTGAAGTAAAACATTTTATTAAGGAAAGGAAAGGAAATCAACCGAGACTCCGAAAGTAATGGTGAGTGAAATCGGATTAGCCTATTTGTTTTATTAATTGAAGGCGATTTTAATTAAAAATCCAGGAATTTAACTATTCTTTTCTCTTATAATTTAAAAGATATTAGAAAAAGAATAAAAAAATTCCACCATAGAAGGTAAATCGAGTCCTGTAGAAATATAAAACAAAAATTAAAATTTAGAAATTTAAATAATAATTAAGTAAATAATTATTTTATTATTATATAATAAATTTAAAAATTACATTTAAATATTATTTAAAACTAAAACTCATTTATAACCAAAAGTCTTTTTTATTTTATATAAAATAAGAAAGTTATAAATAAGTATTCTAGATTGGAGTACGATGAGAGATAACTTGTCGGAATAAAGGGGAACCATCCTCTAAGGCTAAGTATTATAAATTTAGCGATAGTGAATAAGTACTGTAAAGGAAAAGTTTGAAAAGCATGTAGTATACAAATATTCGATTTTTAAAAAAAAATTAATTAATTAATAAATATTATGTTTCTTAATTAAAATACTTTGTTTTAATAATTAAATGCGGTGAAATAGACCATGAATTAGTAACTCTATAAGCAGTCGAAATTCTATTATGAATATAAAATATTTAAGAATAACGGCGTACCTTTTGCATAATGGGTCAGCAAGTTAATAGGAGTAGCAAGGTTAAAAGCCCTAGCGAAAGCGACTGGACTATAAATTATTTCTTTATTTTATAAATAAATATAATAATAATTCTAATAATATACATAGTGATGGATAAGTTACTTCTATTAGACCCGAAGCCAGGTGATCTTACCAAGACCAGATTATAATGGATCGAACGGTTGAATGTTGCATTATTCTCCGATGAGTTTTGGTAAGCGGTGAAATGCCAATCTGACCTGGTGCTAGCTGGTTTTCTACCGAAACATATTTAAGTATGATGTCTACAATAATATAAAAACAGAAATTTATGGAGGTACAGCAAGGCAATTCCCAACAAATTTAAGGTAAAACAAAAATTCTTTTATTGTTTTATATTTTTATTATTATTTTTATAATTATAAAAATTCTATTTATAAGATAAAATAATTTATATTAAATTAACTTTAAGTAGCCTTATCTGCGTTCAGGTTGCGGGGATCTAGACAATCTTACCTTTGGAAGCGAATCTCGGAATTACATAAATTGATGGTAGATATTCAGACTGCTCATGCTAAGTTGGGCAGTCAAGACGGAAACAGCCGAGAACACTGATCAAGGTCCCAAATGATTGTTAAGTGAAATTAAGGACGTAGCAATATCGAATACAGCTGTGAAGTGAGCCTGGCAGTCGCTACTTATAATGATCGTATGTAACAACGCATCAGCAGTCTAGATAGTAGCGCCGAAAATTTAACGGGTCTTAAACAATCAACCGATATCGTGTTGGTTAATAATAATAAATTTGTTATTAATCTAGGTAGTAGAACATTCAGTAAAACTTTAAATCAAATAGTGTTTCATTATTTTGTAGGATACTGAAGAGAGAATGCTGACATGAGTAACGTAAAAAGAAGTTATAATACTTCTCGCCGAATACGAAAGGGTTGCAAATAGGAAAGGTTAATCCGTTTTGTTTTAATGCGGCCTCTAAGGGATGTAGCTAAAGCTACTACTGATGAGTCTATAATAGAAAGTCTAATATTTAAAAAATAGACCAGGAAATTAATATTATATTACTACCGTACCCTAAACCGACACAGGTTCGTAGGTAGAGAATACTAAGGCGTAGAGCTAAAAGTTGTTAAGGAACTCGGCAAGATCTCCTCCTAAGTTTGACGACAAGAGGGACCGTTATAAGCTAGTTTATTTATATTCTTATTTTTTTAATTAATTTAAATTAATATTGACAATCCATAAAAAAATCACTTATAACGGTGACACAAAATCGGAGGCCACGACTGTTTACTAAAAACACAACACAGTGCAATCATTAATATGATAGTATACTGTGTGAAATTTGCCCGATGCCATTAATATAAGAGCGATCATGGTTTTCTGTGATTAATCGAAAATCTGGTTAATAGCGGTCTTAACTATGAGGATCCTAAGGTAGCAAAATAAATTGGCCTTTAAATGAGGTCCGGTATCAATAATGTAACGATGGTCTCACTGTCTCTACAACTTGCTCAGTGAAATTGAATTACGCGTGCAGATGCGCGTTGCCTTCAGGGGGACGGGAAGACCCTATGCAGCTTTACTGTAGTTAGTTATCATATGAATCTAGAACAATCAAGATTAATAGTGAATAGGGAAGTCGATAGACAAATAGTGGAAACCTTAAAATTCTGATTGGGTTTATGTTTACCTTAAATTTAATAAAAAAAGGGAGAGTTTACTAATTGGCAGTTTGACTGGGGCGGTCGTCTTTAATAGAGTAGCAAAGTACATCCAAATATTTCATTTAAAACTAAAAATTTATTGTTTTATAAATTTTATTACAAAAAACTTTATTTTATTTTAGTATAATTTAAAGTAATAATTAATTTTAATTAATTAACATTCTAAATTTTTCTTTCTAATCATTAATTTTATAAGGTATAGCTAGAAATTGAATGGAGATCAATCAACCAGTGAAGGGTTGCGCAGAGTTCAATGGCGATAAGCATGCTTAACTGAAAGACCTAAAAGTCGCACAGATACGTAAGTAGGGCATAGTGACCCCTCGCTATAATATGGGATAGACGGGGATCAATTGATAAAAGTTACGCTAGGGATAACAGGCTGATCGCGGACGAGAGTACACATTGTCTCCGCGGTTTGGCACCTCGATGTCGACTCATCCTATCCTCCGGGGGAAGAAGCTTGGAAGGGTTCGGCTGTTCGCCGATTAAAAGGGTACGTGAGTTGGGTTTAATACGACGTGAGTCAGTATGGTCCCTATCTTCTGGAGGAATAATAGTAAAAAGGGGCAGACCTTCTAGTACGAAAGGATCAATAGGCTGTGTTTCTCTAGTGTACCAATTGTTTGTAATTTTTTTAACATAAAAATATGAATGCATAGTTGGGTAGCCACAAACATAATAGATAAGTGCTGAATGTCTATAAAGCAAGAATCTAACCCCTAGATACTAATATGGCTAATAATATTAATTATTGTTATGATGGGGCGGCTTATTATTAATAAATAAGCAGCTCCAACAAAATAAGTAACATTTAATTTATTTTTGTTTATTTATATTTATATTTATATTTATAAAGGATACGAGTTAAATTAATAATTAAAATAAAAGCCGGTAATTAAGAAATAGAACATTTCTAGATAGGTTGCAAATGTACGTACTGTAAAGTATTCAGTTTAGCAATACTAATTTATAAAAATACTTGATGTTTTTGATTGTTTATATATATAATAGTAATTTACTTTTCTTTAATTTAATTTTACTTTACTAGTGATAATTATAATTATAATTATAATTATGATTACTCTTAAAAAATTTAACTTAACTTCATTTAACTTAACTTTACATAAGTAAAAGCATAAATTTTTTACTATGTCCAATTTTTAGCAAATTAATAATAATAATAATAATAAAATTTGTTTAATAAATATTTTTATTTCTCTAATTTACCTTCTATTTTATTATTTATAATTTTTATTTATTTATTTATAAATAATAATAATAATAATAATAATAGTAATAATTATAATAATAATAACTATTTATGTTAAATAACAAAACAAGGTATGTAATACTAAAATATAGTATAATTATTATATTATAAAATGATTATTCACAAGAGCGAAATAGTGTAACTGGATAGCACTATAGCCTCATGAGCTGTCAATTTAGGTTCAAATCCTGATTTCGCTATAATATTTTTATTTCTAAAATATACTATTCCTGCGAAGCTGAAGAAATTTTCATATTTGAAAAATCTAACTTTTTTGGACTTAGACTAGCTAGTTTTGAGAATAACAAGCAAGTATACACAGGTAGCTTCTTGTAAAGCAGTGGCTAGAATTTTAATAACCAATAACAATAAAAACAAAAAAAAAACAATTGCATTTATTCTGTATTTAGCATTGCTTGCTATGATTGCAAGCTAACCAATCAAAGCTTTAAATAAATAAAAAAATAAATTATTATAAAAAAATAAATAAATAAAATTAAAAGAACAAGTAAAACTTATTAAAACAAAAATAAATAAAAAATACTTATAATCAAGAAACAAACTTACTATTGCGTTTATTATAATATAATTGTAGCAAGACTGAATTAATAAAGAAGCTAGCCTTACGTAGTAGTAGTTTTATTTGCTAAGCAGGATAGCTTTGGTTAAAAATATATAAATAATTAGTATTTACAGGGAAAGTTATGATTTTTATCTCTATCTTAACATTAATAGTGGCTAAGGCCCTACCTTTAATACACATATCAACAATACATTTTACTAGAGTATCGGCTATAATATTCATTTTTTCTGGAGTATTAACTTTTAATACTTTTTATATTCAGTCAATTGGATCGGGACTTGGTATATATAGCGGATTATTACAAATTAATATCATTAACCAAACAATGGAAATATTTATATATTTTATTGGTTCCTTAATATTAATTGCTTGGCCTTTAATATTAAACAATAATACAAATATTGTGCCTAATAATGCGAAGCCACAAAACAATTATATCAGTGTAAATATCAGTAATAAAGAAAATACACAATATTCCACAGATTATTCTTTAATAGTCTTATTTAGTACATTAGGATCTTCCTTATTAATCTCTAGTTATGATTTAATCTCCATGTATTTAAGTATAGAATTACAATCTTTTGGATTATATGTCTTATCAACTTTATATAGAGATTCAGAATCATCTACCAATGCCGGATTAAAGTATTTTTTATTAGGTGGTTTATCTTCCTGTTTAATCTTATTAGGAAGTGGTTTAATCTATTCTTATACCGGAATAACAAATTTTGAATCTTTATATCATTTAATATCAGTCTCAGAATTAAATTATATTATTCAAGGATTAAGTTTAGGTTTAATTATTATTTTAATTGGATTTTTATTTAAAATATCTGCCGCACCTTTACATAATTGGTCTCCAGATGTATATGATGAAACACCGACAATAGTAACAATTTGGTTAACAATTATGCCAAAAATAGCTATAATTTTATTATTATTAGAAATTCAAAGCCAAATAATGAGTATAGATGGATTAACTCCCTTATTAAATAGTATAAATGGTTATCAAAGTTTAATGAGTCCTTTAAATATTATAGTTGTGCCTAGTGCAAATATTATTTCAATATTAAAAAACTTATTTTTAATAAGTTCTATTTTATCTTTAATAATAGGAACAGTCGTAGGATTAGCTCAAACAAGAATAAAAAGATTATTTGCTTATAGTACAATATCTCATATTGGTTTTATATTATTAGCTTTAGCTATTAATACAGAACAATCTATAGATTCTTTATTATTTTATATTATACAATATACCATTACAAATTTAAATGTTTTTTTAATACTTTTAGCTTTAAGTTACCATTTAATGGCTGCTGTGCAGCAACCAACAAAATTAACCAATTTAACAAACCAAATCTTTCCTTCTAAGTTAAATAAAATTATTTTAGACCCACACAGAATTTATTCTGGCACTCCTTACACAAAAGGTGCCAAGACACACATGCCAGAAACAGTAAAAGATATAAGATATATTACTGAATTAAAAGGTCAATTTTTTATTAATCCTATATTAAGTTTAAGTTTCTCAATTTGTTTATTTTCTATGGCTGGTATCCCGCCCTTAATTGGTTTTTTTTCTAAACAATTTGTTTTATATTCAGCATTAGAAAGCGGGTATTATTTTATCAGTATAATAGCTATAATAGTAAGTGTTATAAGTGCTTCTTATTATTTAAAAATTATTAAAGTTCTTCATCTTGTGCCTACAATGCAAGCGCAAACAGAAAACTACGTAGACCATACAACTAGTGAATACAAAGCAACTGAAAACTTGGTTATTAGCACTGCCGATATTATTGTGCCTATTAATTTAAGTAATAATTTAAATTATAAACAAAGCATTGCAGGAACAATAAATTTAACAAATTTTCACAGTTTTTTAATATCAAGTTTAACTTTATCTATTGTATTTTTTATTTTTAAACCTTCTATTATCTTAAATAGTACACAATTACTATCTTTATCTTTATTTAATAGTTAATGAATAATTTATTTTTTCTTTTTATTTTTGTTCCAATTTTATCCTTTATATTACTAGCTTTAAATGTTTTATTCGCTCCTCATAAACCGGATGAAGCTAAAGTTTCTGCATATGAATGTGGATTTACGCCAATATATGGACAAACTAGATCGACATTTCAAATTCACTTTATGATTGTAGCATTATTATTCTTAATTTTCGATCTTGAAATTTTATTATTATTCCCGCTTGCTGTGTCATTATATCAAGTGTCTACTTTTGGATTTACAATTGGAATTGTATTCTTTATTGTTTTAACTATTGGTTTTGTATTAGAAATTGGATCTGGAGCTATATCTCTTGCTAATTTTGAAGTGAAAATTAATTCTAATAAATAACTAAGATAAAATAAAAATTAATGAATAACTAATATTTATTCCCCCTTATCATATTTTTTCTATTAGAGATAAAAGAATAAATATAAATCACTTTTTGATATTTTATCTTTTAATTTGTTATGCCGTCTATTAATACTTTTTAATATATAAAAATTTGCTAGTAATATTTTAGAGGAGAGATTACTAGCAAATTTATGTTTCTCTAGCACTTTCTCTTGCCTTTCTTTTTATTTTTACTGTGATTTTTTTTATGAGTACTTAGAATGACACAACAAAAATATTATTATTGAAAACAAAGAAAAGTAAAATTAATTTAGCCTCTTTTGAAAACAAACAAATAAAACAAATGAATAAAATTTTTAATCAAGCTTGAAAATATTTTGCCGGTGGTGCTACTATTTTAGCTTATAGTGCTTGGTACGACCGAATTAAAACTCCACAAAAAACTTTAGAATTCCAAAATGAAATTAAAAGTTATTTTAGTTCTCTTAATTCTGAAATTTCAGGTTTGCAAGAACAACTTGCTTCAAATAATTGTGAAGAAGAAAATAGACTGATTTCCAAAAAATTAATGGAATTAAATAATGATTTAAATCAATTGAATGGTGTTCAAAAAGATTATTTTGATAGATTTGATAAAGGAAATATTAGTCCAGATTCACAAACTTCATTGGATTTGTATAATAATCATAAAGAAAAATATGATGCAGCCTTTTCTAAGGTTAATGATACAGCTAACGAAGTAATTAAATTGTTTGATAAAACTAAAGACAAATTTATGGATGATAATCTTATTTTTAATTTAATAAATGATTTTAATGAGTATTTAGGTTCTTTGACTGTTATGGAGATTTGTTTAGTCATAAATATTTCTAGTTGTGTGTTTATTCTTACTTGTATTATAAGTATTTTATTTGCTTTTTCAGGTAATTATTTAATAGATAAATTTACATTAGAACAAAAATTACCAAAGTTAAGTAAAATCATTCAGTTGAGAGTTAGATTTCAACGTTATTATATAGTTATAAATTCGGTATTTATTATATTAGCTATAATCTCATTAATATTTATTAATACTATTACATTAATAAATGGATAATATAATTTACTGGTCAACATTACTTTTTAATTTACACCCCACCGCTTTTTTCTTTGCTAACGTGTGATTCACTTCTTGTGATTTTATTAGATATAAATTAATAATAAATGTGGAGTGAGATATAAAGTAAAAGTAAAAGGAGAATAAAGTCTTAAATTATATTTTCTTTTGTTCTTTTTCTTATTTTATTCTTTGAAAACATCATAAAATCAAATAATTATTTACTAGTTTAGAGGAAAGTAAATAATAAGCTTAAGTAAAGCTAGCTACCAAAATTTAGCCTCTTTTAAAAAAAAAACAAAAAATAAAAACAAAAATGACCACACATCAAAATCAAAATTTCTTTCATTTAATGACTTTAACCGTTCCTGTAGCTAAAAGTAAAAAAGCCGGATTTCAAAGTGCTATTTTTTCTTCTATATTTATTGATGGTAATAATTTAATTCTTGATACTGATATGTACAGTAGAATGCATAGTTTGGGTTTAAGCCATTTTAACCTAGTTATTATTAATGACGATATAAAATGTTATGCTAAAAGAGAATTTGGAGATAAAATTTTAAATACATATTGTTCTTTAACTGTACATTTTATTAATGCAAATTCATTCTTTTCTCTTAAAGGTTTTGAATTCTTTTTTAATAAAAATAAAGATAAAAACTTTGAATTAGTATTAGCTTTCCAAAATATAACTTGGGATCAAATTTGTCTTAAATTTATTAGTACTGGAATGGATATTTCAGGAGGATCTAATACTAAAAAACATTTAATTTCACCAGTTCAACATAGACTTTCATTATTTTTAATGTGTTTTTTTGGTACTAAGTCCTCATCTTTTGTAAATGAATCTTTTCATAGATATTTAAATGAAAATGATAAAAAATCAATAGATTACTCTACAAAGCAAAGACAAGATTTCATAATTGATTTAGCTAGAGCTAATGAAATATTAAAATCTAGAATACTTGCAGAAGGACCTATTAATAAAGATAAGGATAAGGATTTCACTATAGATTGGAATGAAGGTTCGGATTCTACTTCACCGGCACAATCACAAAGAGATAAAATAGATAAAAAAGATAAAAATAATAACAAAAGTACTTATGAATCAGACACAAATTTCGATGATGAACTAAATTCACAAATAAACAATAATAATTATACACTGCTTCGCGACAACAATAATTTAGATAAACCTTTAATTAGAAAATATCATTCTTCAGCTTGCTTATTTGAGAATAAAAAATCAAATGTAAATGACCTTTCAATAGCTCCACCAACTAATTTTATGTTATTTCCTAAAAATACTATACTTGCTAATTTTATAGGTTCTATAGAACAAGAAATAACATCTGCAGCAGCTTTAACTAGTGATGAAAGTCAAAGACAAAAAATTCAATTAAAATTTGAAAATACTTGATTAAATCTAATAGAAGAAAGTATCAAAGATGACAAAATTTTTATAAATAAACATCAAAGTCTTTTATTCAAATCATTAATTTCTGCAAAAGAGACATTAAATATAATGTCTGAAAATAAATATTTAATTAAAAAATTTCCTGAATTAGGAAATGAACTGGATAAAATAGAATATATAATTTTAACTTTTTCACTTTGTGTCACCTTATATCAAAGACTAGGTTATACTGCATTAGCTGGAAAAGTAGGAGGTGATCTCCTTTATTTAGTTTATAAAAATGCTGTTTTAATTAATAAAAAAGGCACAGCAAGTATTACGTCACAGTTAGCTAAGTTTAGTGATGTTAATTTTTCTGAATTTAAAAATTTATTAAATATAGATGAAGAATATCAACTAATCTTAGGAGATTTTTTTATGAGTATACTTCAAACATTCCCTAATGCTATTTTTAAGAGAGAAATATCTAAAGATTCTTTCTATACCAAAAATACTGTAAAATTAGGGATAAATAGCGAATATTTAGAAGATATAAATAAAAATCTTATAATTAATCCTAATACTTTTCCTATGCTTTGTAAACCAACAGACTGAACTGAGAAAAATAACGGAGGATTTTTAAGTAATGAGAATCAAGCAATTGATATAATTACTGGTATAAATGAATATGGACATATTGTTGAAAATAAAGAACCAATTTTTAAAGCGGTTAATTATTTAAATTCAATTAAATTTGGTGTTAATAGTGATCTTTTGAATTATATACTTTCTCCAGAGGGAAGTTATATTTTAGATAATATTACACCTGAAGATGAATTACAAAGAATAATAACCTTAAATGTTGCTTATGTTTATAGAAACACTTATTTTTATTTAAATACTCATGCTGATTGGAGAGGTAGATTATACACTCAATCTTTTTATCTTAGTTATCAAGGCGGTGATTTATCTACTGCACTATTAAATTTTTGGGAAGGAGAAGCGATAAATGAAGATGGTAAAATTTATTTATATATTTATGGAGCTAATAGTCATAATGAAAAAGGAATAAGTAAAGCTAGTTTTGAAGAAAGAATAAAGTGAGTAAAATTAAACTATGATAAAATTATTAATTTAGATAAAAATTTAATTTTATCAGCTGAAAACCCTTTTGTTTTTACAGCATTTTGTTTAAATATGAGACAAATTCATAATAATCCTAATTATATCATTAAAACTCCATTATTTCTTGATGCTACTTGTAGTGGTATACAACATTTAGCTGCTTTAATGAAAGATTTAGAACTAGGAAGTCAAACTAATCTTATACCTTCAAAAATGGAAGAAGGTCCAGGAGATATCTATGATTCATTATTAGAACCTATAAATAAAGCAATAAATCAGTTTGGTGAAGAAAATTTAGATTATAGTTTATTATCTTTAGTTAAATTAACTAGAAAAGAAGTTAAAAGGTCAATTATGACTAAAGTATATAATGTAACAGTATACGGTATATCTCAACAATTACAAGCATTATTCGAAGACTCTATTTCTAAAGAACATGATTCTAAAAAAATGGAAATAATTAAAAAAATTCAGAATGATTTGGAATCGGAACTTAAATCTAATAAAAAGAAAACTAAATTTAAATGTTCTGGTAAAGATGGAAAAAGTATATCTCTAGAAAAAAAAGAGATATTCAAAATAGCATCATTAATAAACGATCAAATATTTATTAATTACCCTTCATTAAATTATATTTATAATTATTTGGTTGATATTACTAAACTTTCTGCTAAACTTGGTATTCCTATGACATGGATTACTCCTTCTGGTTTAAAAATTACACAAAATTACTTAAAAAAAAAAAATAAAGTAATTAGTGTCTCTATTTTTGGTAAAGTTAAAAAATTAGTGATAAAAACTAAATTAAATGAATTAGATAAAGCAAAGCAATCACAAGCTATTATACCTAATATTATTCATTCTTTAGATGCTAGTATTTCTTAATCTTATTATCAAAGCAACTTATTAATATTAATCAAGGGTTGGATACTTATTAATAATACAACTAGTTCAGTTAAAAATAGAAATTGTGCCTATTTAGGTATAAAAATATATTTTTTTTATTTTCCCTAAAAAGATCTGCTAGTTATATATAAGTATATAAGTAGAACACAAGAATAGGCCTATTTTTTTACTAGTAAAGCAACCCTTGATTATAACTGTTATTACTTTGGCTTTTATCGCAATAATTATTATTATTAAAAGCTACTTATTAATCAGGGAACAGGAGCCAGCAATAGTTTATTTTTATTACGGAATAAAGGCGAGTCGAACGCCCAAGGGCACTACCCAAACGATTAGCAATCGTGTTATCTTACCAATGACGATTATTCCTTCATAAGGATGAATTATAATAAATCTTATTAATAAAAAACAAGATTTAAGATTTAGATTTTAAAAGCTACGCAGAAAAGTTACTTTTATTTTTAGCTTGATATTTAATTTTTGTGTATTAGAGATAAAATTTGTTTTAGCGATGCTAGCGGCTGGTACCGGTGTGGTATGGTGTGGATACAATTTTATTGACACAACAAATGTAGCACTTGAGATTCACAAGCAACCAATAGCTAAGAAGATAATCAGCACTTGGATATAATAAATACTTAAGTTAAAAAAACTTTCTTTAATTAAATAGAAATAATAGTACCCGCCATTCTAGATACAATTATTAGTATTAGATTAATATACTAATATTATAGGGGGTGTATTTTATTTTGTCTGCTTATTAATATTAATAAATTAACTGAAAGCAAAATTGGTATATAAGTAGCTTTTTATTTTAAGCTAGTTTATAAACTTATTGTAAGATATAAAAATAAGTTTGTATTGTATTAATTTGTATTGTATTAATTTGTAGCCAGATTTATAATTAGGCTAGCTATACGTAGTTTTTTATTGATTTAATTTAATCAGATAAGCGTTTGTATTCTATTTCTATTAAATTAGATTTTTTTACTTAATTTAGTAATATAAATTCTAATTACTTGTTGAAATGTAAATTGAGGTAAGATATATTTAGAAAAGATATATACTATAGAAAATAATATTATAAATGAGAATATTATTTGATTAAAAAAGAAATATGGAATTAATTGAGGCATATATATTTAATTGTGTGTGTGGCTCTATATTCAGTCTTCCATAGTTATTTGTGCATTTATTATATTATATTATATTATATTATTAATTTAGTTAATTTAATTTTTTTTAATTTTATTTAGCTTAGGATACATAATCCAACCTTTGCTCTTTTAGAACATTAAATTATTTTATATAAATTAAATTTGGTTTGTCTGATTATTAACAAATAAGAAGCTTTTACTACGTAGTTTTTTATTATTTTAGAATAAATAATTGTAGCTATAAATATAAATGCAAAAATAATTTAAATGGATTATTAATTTAATTAAAAATTAATATAATGAACAAAAAAGAACTATCTCTGCCTTTATTTATTATTATTTATTATTATATTCTATTATTATCATAGTCATGATTATAATAATAATAAGAAAATAAAAGCCTTTATATTAATTAAATTATTTTTTTAATATAATATTAATGAGATATGGAGGGTGTCTTAATTAAACGTATAATTAAATTAGTGTGTCTTGTGTGGCTAGTGCTAGTATCCAACGTTTTATTAGTGGGAATATATTGCTGCTGGTAAATAATAATAATAATAATATAATTAATTATAATAATAAAGATAAAATAATAATTATAGAGATAAAATAATTATAGTAATAAAGATAAAATAATAATAATAATAAAAATAATAAGTAGCGAGGATTACAATTTAAATTAAACTGGGAAGAAGAGGCTTCTCCAACTGCTAATGCTAAAGCGGCACTGCTAATGCTAAAGCTAAGCTAGTTTTTAGAATCACAAGCAATGGTCACTACCCACAAAACAATAATAAGTTTTTTATTTGTTTTTTTTTTTAGCAGAATTAGAAAAAAAAAGTGAATACTATTATTTTATTGTGTCTAGCTTAGCTTTAGCATTAGCAGTTTATCTAGCAAAGCAAGTAGTCTCTCAATAAAGAAAGATAAAAGTAGTTTTTAAGTAAACCATTAAAAAGGACTTTCCAACAATAAATATGTAGAATTAGAATTAGTCCATTTAAATTAGAATATATTATTAAATAAGGTTATTTATTTGGGGATTATCCAACAATAATACTATCTGGCACAATAAATACAAATAACTTATAATAAAAATATAAAATAATTATTTAAATGTTCAATGTTTACGAGTAATCAGATTCGAACTGATGATGTCTACTTGGAAGGTAGAAGCTATACCACTTAACTATACTCGCTAAATAAAGATTTTATTGTTTTAAGACACAAGCAATTAAAAAAGCTACTTTTTTTAATTTAAATTATCTATTGTTTTGTTTGTTAGTTATAAGGCTCCTTACTCTCTAACAGATAGAGCTTCCCACTAATTATCCCACAATAAATAAATTAGTCTTTAAATAATCCTAGGCTAATATTATAAGCAAAAATAAATGCGTTGCTTATATGGGTAGTAACCAACAATAGAAATAAAAATAAAAATAAAAATAAATATACTAAAATAGTTTATAAATTATAAACTGAGCCTCTTTTATTGTGATTTTCTTCTTTTTAATTCAATACATTTTTTATTTTATTTATTAATCTGAACTCAGTTTTTTTTAGTATTGCAATGAGGAATAAACAAAGCACTGTTTCTTTTCATTCGGAACTTTTATTGTGTCTAGCAAAGCAAGTAGTTTTTTTAGCTTGATTGGTGGGTGGTTGCCTGTGCATGCTGAGGCAAAAACCATATTTAAATACAAAAGCTGCTAGATTGAATTGTGTGGGTTGATTAATAAGTAGCCACTCAAACCAATGGCCAATGGTTTATTTTTAAGTTTCAGCACAATAAAAAGCAGCAAGTTTTATGAGTCGCTATTATTCTAATTATACCAAAAACTCTATTTAATTTAAGACAGCACTTGTAATTATTTTAAGAAGAAATCAGAAAAGCATCATTGCAGCAAAGCTAGTATTTAATTTATTAAATAAGAACATTATTTATTCTTGTTAATATTTAATACTTAATTCTTAATACTTAATACTTATAATGCGTATAGTAGCGTTAGTTATGCTAGCATTAGCTTGTGCTTCAAAGGTTTTTATTTTATTACTAGTAAAGAACTGCTTTATAGCATATAGAACCTGTACCCTAAAAGTAGCTAGCACAGCACAACAAAGCATAATACAATCAAGCAAAAATAAAGAAACGCTATGTATGTGTATGAAAAGACTTAGAAAAAACAAAGCTACTTATTGTTGTATTGTAGTAGAGAATCCTTTTTTGAGTATCAGCACAAACAATTTTATTGTGTCTAGCGATACTTAAAGCAAGACTAATATTCTGCTTCTTATTAATCGAAGCAAGTAGTTTTTAATAGCAGTTGGAGAATGATAATCCTGCTTATTTATTTATTTATGAATAATAATAATAATTATTAGAATAAATAGAAACAGAAATACACCACCACAAGCTTATTTAGTTTGTTGCTGCAGCAAATAGTCGCACTTTTTACAAGTAATAATGCATTATTATTATTATTATTTATATTATTATTATTTTTATTATTAAATTATAATCAAGAGTTATTACAATAATAAGTAAGCCTACGTAGTTTTTCTTCTTGTTAAAGATTTGTATTAGTGATATAAAATAAATGCATTGTACACAAAAATTAAATTTTAAGTTTAATTTCTAATTAATATTGCTATCCTAATATCTTTGGAGGCTAAAACTTTTATTTTAATAATATTAATTAAAATAGTAGGTATAATGTATAACTACTATTATTTTTAGTGCCACCTTTTTTTTTAGTTATTACATTTATATAATTTTTAGTTAAATATTATTTTCTGCTTATAAAAAATATAAAAGTAGTTGGATAATTATAAAATTTTAATCGTTTTATTATTAATTATATTAAAAGAAGTATGATAAATCATACTATACAAAACAAAACATATATTAATAATAAAATTAATAAAAATATGTAGAGGGTAGGTGATCCGATTGGTAATGGTGGTTCTCTGTAAAAGAATTGGTTAACGCCGTAAAAGGTTCGATTCCTTTGCTACTCAAAAATAAAAATTAAATAAAATAAAATTAAATAAAAAAAAATACAAATAAAATACAAATAAAAATACAAATAAAAAAAAAATACAAATAAAATATATAAGAAGAAGAAAACTACTTGCTTTAAGTATCGCTAGAGTATTGCTTTTTCTTTATTGATTAAAAAAGCTACGCTGCGTTTTAAATTTGAATTAGTAAATTTTTAGTTTTAAGTTTGAAGTAGCAAAACTAAGTAGCAATTTGTTTCTAGATGGTTAGCTATTGTATTGTATTGTATTGTATTGTTGGTTATTCTAATTTTAGCAGCCTTTTAGCATTAGCATTAGCATTAGCATTAGCATTAGCATTAGCATTAGCATTAGCATTAGCATTAGCATTAGCAACATACCTATAATAAATAGTAAGCAGGTAGCTTTATATTTTTAATAAGAATAAGGTAAGGTTAATTATTATTAATTAATAAAATTTGCTAATTATGCTATGCTAACAGCAGTTAGTTACTTATGTTATAATTAAAAAGCAGCTTTAGCATCCAACAAAGATAAGTATTTGTAGCAGTTCTTGTAAGATAATCCAGGATTGATTTCACCTGTTTCCGATAAACTAGCATAGCAAAACACAAACACTAAAAATCTAATAAGCTAGCACAACCAGCCTTTTATTTGGATAATAAATGCAGGTATTAAGATTAAGCTACTTATTTGTTGAATATTATATTTCTTGTGTGGGAAAAATAGCTAGCAGCACATACATAAATAAAATCATAAATAAAAAACAAATAAATTAAAATTATAAACAAAAACAAATAAGCCTCGTTTGCTTAGTGGTAAAAGTACTATCCTGAAGAGATAGTGATGGGAGTTCGATTCTCTCACGGGGCACTAAGAAAAAAAGTTCTATTTGTAAAAATAGTCATAAGAATAGTAAAACTTTTCTTTATCATAAGTAGTTTTTTATTTTTATAAGCAAAACTTATTCTATTTCTACGTACTACGTAGTAGTAGTACGTAGTACGTAGTACGTAGTACGTAGTACGTAGTTTTTTATTTATTTTTCTTGTCTGGTGGTACTTTTGTGTGTAATAATTGCTTGATGGTTGCAGCAATAATCATTAGAATAGCAATTACAAAATAAGAAGAAGCAATTAGCATCTATTGATGCTAAAGCTAGCTTCTTATTTTGAACCTATCAAGAAGTGCCTAGTAGCAATCTCTTTTTTTTTTATTAATTATAGTTTTAATTTTATTATTATTATTATTAAAATTGATAAAAGCTGCTAAGTAGCTGCTACCCAGCAGAAGAAATTCTATACTAATCAGCCGATATAGTTTAATTGGTAAAACGGATTCCTTGTAAGATTTTGATATTGGTTCAATTCCAGTTTTCGGCATTATTTATTATAGATTAAGTAAAATGAAAAGCTAATTCAAAGAATAAATTAAACAAAGTAAGGCTATTTCTACGTAGTACGTAGTAGTAGTAGTAGTAGTAGTCTTTATTATTGTTGGTTGCTAATCAAACCAAAAGCTACGCAGGAATAAAAATTAGGTTTTATTTTTAATTTATATAAATAATTATTAGAATTCTTTATTATAATTATAATTATTATTTTTATTTTATTATTATTATATTTTCATTTTAATTTTATCTAGAAAAAACCTAGAACACTTGTAATAGTATTAATAATAAGAATATTTATATTTATATTTATATTTATAATTATATTTATATTTATCCGACGCTAGCATAGCATAGCATAGCCTAGCATATCATAGTATAGCATAGCATAGCATAGCCTAGCATATCATAGCATAGCATAGCATAGCCTAGCATAGCTTTGTTTTTGTTTTTTGTTTTGTTTGTTTTTTGTTTTTTGTTTTTTATATTTATTGTGTCTAGCGATACTTAAAGCAAGACTAATATTCTGCTTCTTATTAATCGAAGCAAGTAGTTTTTTCTATTACATAATAAATTTATTATTATAATTAAATTATATTCATTATTGTAAATTATTTAATATTTATATCAAATGCTTGCTTATCTATATCTAAGAAAAAATAATATTTTTAATAGAAATTACATCTAGCTTAATATTTAATTTATAAAGCACCTCAGGGCGGCTTATTATTAAAACAAACAGCTTTAGCGTCTTATTGTAAAAGCAGCGCTGCTTTTTAGCTAGCAAACTCCAATAAAAAAAGAATTATTTGTGCATAATAGAAATGTTTATCTTTTTAGAATTTGAATAAAAATAAAGCTACGCTGCTTAGCTAAAATTTGTCCTTTCCTAATAGTATTAATAATTTAGATAACCCTTAATAAGTTTTAAAAATTATAAAAAAAAAATAAAAAATTTACCTTTAACAATATATAAATTATGTTATTATGAGTTGTAGTTTAATTTGGAAAAACACCATTTTTTGGTAATGGCTTATATCAGTTCGAGTCTGGTCAACTCAGTCATTTATAGGATCCAACAACAAAATAATTATTAGTATTAAATAGACTTGCTTTGCTTTGCTTTGCTTTGCTTTGCTTTGCTAGCTGCTGGTTCCTACCATATGGTTGAAACAATAACTAGATTTTATTTGTAGCTTATCAATAATCAATAAGCAACCATCACTTGTGCTGCAAGTAATACTTAATACTAGCAAAGCAAGTCTAGTACTAAGTAAACAGCAGCAATAATAAAAAGAAAATATTGTGCTTTTCATTTTTATTTTTATAGTTTGATTATCTATTTATATTTATATTTTTATTATTATTATTTTTATACCTAATATATTATAATACTAGTAAAATTTATTATATTTTAAATATAAGTATATAAAATGAAACAGTGACTATTTAATACAAACAAATGCAAAACAAGACTATTACAGGTAAAAAGCATAAAATCTCAAACAAAAACTACTTGCTTCGATTAATAAGAAGCAGAATATTAGTCTTGCTTTAAGTATCGCTAGACACAATACTAGGAATATAAAATAATTGTTTATTATTTCTAGAAAAAATAAAAATATAAAGCATAGTATAAAATAAAAGCTACTTGTGTTTTTTAATGATTAATGATTAATGAATAATGATTAATGATTAATGATGCCTACACAAGCATAATAATAAATACAAAGTATTTGTAGTATTATCCCACAAGAAAAGCTACTTTTTGTTTTTAATAGTTGCCAGGAGATAATCGCTTCTTATGTCTAATTGGTACTATTAAGCTACTGTCCTGCTACCAACAATATTTGTTGGATACTGCTTGTGATTCTCAAAAACTTCTTTTTTAATATAAGGAGAGCCTTAATCTCTAAAAAAAATAAAAAGCGAAGCAAGCAGCGTAATAACCATAATATATGTTTGTATACCCAATGCACTTAATTTATAGTCCAATTATAATTATAATTCATACTTTAATTAAGAATAAATATAAATGCATTTATATTTATTCTGCTTCTTATTAATCGCTTCTTATCAATAAAAAAATTAATAAATATTAATTAATATTTACTTCATTATTGTGCCTGCTTATCTCCTTAGCGAGTAATAAGTAGCTTCTTCTTATTCTAGTTATAATAATAATATTTAATTAATTAAAAAAATATAGGATTAATTGTAATATAAGTTCTCTTAGTTCAATGGTTAGAACGGCATTCTTCTAAAGTGCATATTTTGGTTCGAATCCGGAAGAGAATAAAATCATGTTAATTAGAGATAAAATAATTATAATAGAGATAAAATAATAATAGAGATAAAATAATATTAATAAAAATAAAGGTTAAAAATAAATAAACATTTAGAATAAATATATAAAAAAAGTTTTACGATTCTAATTACTAACAAAAGTTAAAAAAGTGCAAATAAATATTTGTGCATTTCAATTTATTTATCATAAGTAGCTAGCAAGAATTATAAATAATAATAATAATAATAAAAGCTACTTATGTTTCAAAGAAGCAAACAATAAAAAACATAATCAATAAAAACTACTTATTAATGCTAAGAGTATAAGCGCTATTTAATTATTTACTAATGCCAAATAAAAACAGTTGCTTTGATAATAACTAGCTTATTATTTGTGGCTAGCAATTGTTAGTGGGTAGCAATTGTTAGTGGTTAGGGTTGTTTGTGCTGCTTGTGCATGCAATTTGTTGGATACAACTCCAAGCACTTGATTGATAATAAGCTACAACTACTTATAATCGCTTCGCTTTTTAACCACACAATACTAAAAAAACACTATCCGGCTACCAATTTAGCAGGCAATCACTAATTATTATTTTTAGAAAATTAAAATCTACTATTGTGTCTAGCAACTAATATTCTGCTTCTTATTAATCGAAGCAAGTAATTTTTTGGTTATCATTATATACCATCAGTTGTTCGCTTAAAAGCTTCTTATTTGTTAATAATCAGGTAGCTGCTAATGTAGCAATCAACAAAATTAAAAAAGATACTTATGTTAAAGCTAGCTACTTATTTGTTAATAATCAAGCACCTGTTCCCGAAAAGCTACTTATTAATCGCTAAGTAGATAAGCAGGCACAATATTTGTTAATAATCAAGCACCTGTTCCCGAAAAAACAATTAATTAATGATTAGAATGAAAACAATTGTTTGATACAACAACCAATAATACTCAAAAAAATGATCACCTTATTACTTCTAATTCCCATAATAGGTTCTTTAATAATATTACCTATATCTGATTCAGATAAATTAAACAATCAGATAAAAATGAAAAAAATAGCTTTAACGACCTCTTTAATAAATTTCTTTATATCTTTATTTATCTGGTATCAATTTGATTCAAATACTACACAATATCAATTTGTATCTGAATTTAATCAATTAAATTACTGTCATTTACATTTTGGTATAGATGGTATCTCTTTATATTTTGTTTTATTAACAACCTTTGTAACACCAATAGCCTTATTATCAAATTATACGAATATTACCAAAAATTTAAAATTATTTTTAATATCTTTTTTATTATTAGAAACCTTACAAATATGTGCTTTTGTTTCTTTAGATTTATTATTGTTTTATATCTTTTTTGAAAGTGTTTTACCAATATTATTTATAGTTATAGTTATATTTGGTCATGGTAAAGATAGATTTAGATCTGCCTTTTTATTTTTTTTATATACTTTAGCAGGAAGTTTACCGATGTTATTGTGTATCTTAATACTATTAAGTTACATTGGTTCAACAGATTTTCAATTAATTTCTTTATATGAAATAAGTTTAGATAGTCAAAAAATATTATGGTTAGGTTTTTTTGTAGCTTTTGCTGTTAAAACACCTATGTATCCTTTTATTATTTGGTTACCTAAAGCACATAGTGATTCTCCTTTAGCTGGATCCATATTACTAGCAGCAACAATCTTAAAATTAGCTACTTATGGTTACCTAAGAGTATTAATTAATTTTTTACCAGATGCTACTAATTATTTTAGTCCTTTAATACAAGTTATAGCTATTATTTCTTTAATTTATGCTAGTTTTTCTACTATTATACAACAAGATACCAAAAGATTGATAGCTTATAGTAGTGTATGTCATATGGCTGTAGTTGTACTAGGTTTATTTTCTAATACAATTCAAGGTATTGAAGGTGCTATTTTATTAGCAATTGCACACGGTTTCGTTAGTCCTGCTTTATTTATTTGTGTGGGTGGAATTATATATGATAGAACGGGTACTAGAATTATTAATTATATTAGAGGTTTAGTTACTTATATGCCAGTGTTTACTATTTTATTTTTTGTTTTCACTTTAGCTAATGCAGGTATACCTTTAACTCTGAATTTCTTAGGAGAACAATTATCTTTATTAGGTATATGGCAACAAAATCCTATTATTGCAGCTTTAGGTGCTACTTCTATAGTTCTTTCTGCTGGTTATTCTATTTTCCTTTATAATAGATTATCTTATGGTTCTTATTCTCCACATCTGCAACCTGTTAAAGATATTAATAGAAGAGAATATTGTTTATTACTATCTTTATTAGTTCCTACTTTTTTATTAGGTATTTTCCCTAATGTGATTTTAGACTCATTGCATATTACTACTTCTTCTTTATTATATATTTTACCTTAATTAAATTTGTTGTTTTATATTCCTGATTAATAAGTAGCGATTAATAAGTAGCGCTTAAAATAAGTCATTATAATAACAAAGCATAATGCAATGCTTGCAATCAAACTTTTTTTACTTTTCTTCTTATTCTAATTTTTATTTATTATTTATTATTATCGCTTTGCTAGCTTCTTATTGCTAGTTGCACAACCCCTACGTAGTTTTTGACAATTACACAAGCAGGTAGCTCTGGGATTAATCAGACCATAAACAGGCTATAACAAATTTAGGGGGTAGAGGCTGGCTAGCTTTAGTAGAAAACCAATGTAATAATTAATAAAGGCAAGCCTTGGTGGTAGCACAAACCATCGACCATCAACCACCAATGACCCAAACCAGTGGATTAATAAAGCAGCCGTCCATTTTTATAAAATAATTCTTTTTAATTGCTTGTGTCTACCTGTATTTACAAGTACTAGCGAGAATAAAAAATTTAAAAATAAATAAAATTAAATATTTAAACCCCTTTATTTTTGTGTGTTAATTATTAATCTCTAGCTTATTATTATAATTATACTGAAGGATGCTATGCTAATTTTTACGATACGTAGCTAGTTTTTTATTACTAATTAGTAGCTAAGCAAAGCTTATATTATAAAAAAAAAATAAATGATATTATAAGTTTGCTAGGCTTACTACGGGTCCTACGTTTTTATTAATAACCAATAACTACTTATTTTGTTATTATAATTAATTAAAAAGTGATGGTTGCTTATTTATTATTGATAAGCTACAAATCAAAGCATTGATTAGCTACTTATTAATAAAACACAACCATTAAAAGTAGCTTGTGCTACTAGCAAGTGCTACCTGCTTGTGCAAATAACAATAAATGGGGTATGGTATGTAGCTAATGCCAAAGCTATTAGAATAACCAACAATAGCTAGCAAAGAAATCACTGCTAGGTATTATTTTATGATTATTATCATTATCATTACCCTACGTTACTATACTTGTTGGATAATCCATGCTAGTTTTTTTTTTTTAATTTGTAGCTTATCAATAATAAATAAGCAACCATCATTTGTGCTGCAAGGATTTAAATTTAAATTATCTATTGTTTTGTTGATTCTTAGGCCTATTATCCTTTAAAAGATAGAAATACCCACTAATTAGAATAAAATATTTATAATTATAATAGCAGTTGTTTAACAAAAATAAGTTTGAGTAGCTCACCAATAAAGATAAAATAATTATTCTTCTCTAATTTTAATTTTAATTTTTATTTTAATTTTAATTTTAATTTTAATTAAATTAAAATAGAAAGGCAATTGCTTGTGTCTCCCTAGCTTTTTAAGCTTTTACTAGGTGTAATTAATACTAGTTTGTCCAATTTATAAATAATCATTAATAATTAATAAAAGAGAGTTAATAATTAATAATAAAAGAGAGTTAATAAAACAGTAAATGTTACTAATTATCTTTACTAATGTGTATTGTATTTGTACATTAATAATTAGATAAGAATTTTTATCCAATATATTAATATGCTATATATAATAGAAATTAAATAAAGATTAAATTATTTTAATAAAAGCTATTTTTTGTTGTTGTTGTTTAATAGCAGCTGAGGATTATAATTTAAATTATCATTATCCAACAATAATAATATAACTAATAATAATAATAGAGATAAATTAATTCTAATAATAGGGATCAAATAATAATTATAGAGATAAAATAATAATTATAATAATAAAATAATAATTATAATAAACAAAAGAAGCTAGCAATTTATTTATTTTTTTGTAAAGTATTAAGTAATTAGTAAATTACTAATAAAAGCTACGATTAAAATTTTAATTTTTACAATACAAATTAAAATTAATTAATACAAATTTTATACCCAATTAATAAGAAGCGAAATATATCTTAAAAAAAAACGAATATGTTGAAATTGGTAGACAATCTTTTCTTAAGCAAAAGTGGGAGTGATCCCTTAAGAGTTCGAGTCTCTTTATTCGTAAATCTTTGTTTCAAAGATAGTGTTCCCCCTTTTTCTAGTTATGGCTATCTGCATTGCAGGAATATAAAACAAGAATTGTTGTGCTACTTATTAATTATCATAAGTAGCTAGCATCCTTCGGTTTAATAATAAGCAAGGATAATTATAATAATAGAGATAAAATAAGTATAAGAAATTAAAACTTATTAATATTAATAATACAACTAACCAATTAATAATAAAGTTAATAATAATAATAGAGATAAAATAATAATTATAATAATAAAAAATAGAAATAAATATAATCATACATCATAATATAAAAACTACTACTATTTAAATTTGTGTCACACAGAAACAAAAAAAAATATACTATCCTATCAAGCACTGCTTTTATTAATATTAAAAAAAAAGAGGTAAAATTAGTTTAATTGGAAAAATGACGTCTTGTGGCGACGATGTTCAGAGTTCAAGTCTCTGATTTTACCCTTAAACAATAAAAAACTAAGACAGCTTATTATTAATCAGCTGCTACCAAACTCCAACAAAAATTATATTATATATTAAATATTAATATTTCAAGGGTTGCTAGGATTATATTTTGTTGGTTGGTAGCTTTGATAATCAGCGCTTTAGCTGCAGCAGTAAGCATAACCAACCTGAGCTTATAAAAATTAAAGCCACCAGCAGCACTAGTGATGGTTGCTTATTGATTATTGATTATTGATTCGCTACAAATAAAATCTAGCTTCTGTTGGATAATCCTCTTCAGTAGTGCTACTTATGAATCACAACTAAGCTAGTATTTTCCTAGGCACACCCACTACAAGTAAGAGTAATTATTTAAATAAAAATTACTTTTTGTTCTTTGGTAGCAGCTGATTAATCAAAACTACTTATTTTTATTGGTAGCAGCACAGCAGCTAGGCTACTTATAAATTATAACCCATCAATTAAAAAAATAAATAATAGCGAGTGTGCTGAAATTGGTAGCCAGATGAGTCTTAGGAACTCATGATTCATAATCGTAAGAGTTCAAGTCTCTTTACTCGTATAAATTATAGATCTTTTAATTTATCTGATTCATAAGTTTTGATTAATAAAAAGCTTTTACTTGGCTAGACTAGGTTCGCTAAAGCTATTATTTAGCTTTAGCTTCGATTAAGGAAGGATATTCCAGCCTCTCAGAATTGTTGGATGCAGCTTTAACATCCAATCGGGAAATTAAAATAAAAAATAAAGCTACCCACTCATTTAAATTATCCAACAAATTTAGTCGCTGGTCACTAAGCTAGCAAAATCTTTTGTTTTTAATGTTTAATGTTTAATGTTTAATGTTTAATCTTTAATATCTAATGTTTAATGTTTAATGTTTAATGTAGCCTAGAAACAGTAATAAAAATATAAACAGTCAGTAATAATTAAAATTTTAAAATGTCACAATTTTTTATTTTATCTCCTTTAAGTCAATTTGAAGTCGTAAGTTTAATAGGGTTAAATGCACCTGTTTTATCTTATATCAATCTAAGTTTAACTAATTTAGCTTTATATTCTTGTTTTATTTTATTAGTAGTAATAGGATTACATTTTTATGGTAATAATGAATCAAATTTAATACCAAGTAAATGGTCAATATCATTAGAATCATCATTTCAAAGTTTAAGTTCAATGGTAAGAGAACAAGTAGGATCTCAAAGTGAAATCTATTTACCATTTATTTATTCATTATTCTTTTTTATTTTAATTGGAAATTTAATTTCTAATGTACCTTATTCTTTTGCAGTTACAGCCAGTGGTGTAGTTTCATTAGGATTAAGTGTTACAATCTTTATTGGGGTAACTCTTTTAGCTTTATCTATCCATGGTATTAAATTCTTTGCTTTCTTTATACCAGCTGGAACTCCTTTAGCTTTAGTACCTTTATTAGTTTTAATTGAATTAATATCTTATTTAGCTAGAGCTGTCTCATTAGGAGTTCGATTATTTGCTAATATTACGGCCGGACATACATTATTAAAAATCTTATCTACTTACTTATTCCAATTATTTTCAGGTTCTATAATTATCGCTATATTAACTTTAATACCTTTTGCTATCTTCTTAGCATTAATAGGTTTAGAAATAGCAGTATCTTTAATTCAAGCATTCGTATTTACTTTATTAGTATGTTCATACTTAAGAGATGCTATCGAATTACATTAATATAATTACAGTTGCTTTTTATTATACATTTAGTGTGTTTTGTATTTTTATTTAAACCCCTTTTTTTACGGTAAGTCAAAAAGAAATTTCTAATTTAAACTAGATTAGCTAGTTATTATATTAGTAGCTGTGGAAGTTTGGTAGCTTATTATTATTATTATTATTATTTGATCTCTATTGTTATAATTTTATCTCTATTTTTATTAATTTATCTCTATTAAAATAATTATTTTTAATCATACCGAAGGATGCTAGGACTAATTAGTAATTAAAAAAAACTAGCTACTTATTTGTTAATAATCATCTTAAAGATTGGGCACAATTATTAATCTACGTAAATTACAAAATTTAATATATAAGAAGAATTAAATAAAATAAAAGCTACTATTGTGTCTAGCTTAGCTTTAGCATTAGCAGTGCCGCTTTAGCTTTAGCAGTTGGAGAAGCCTATAGCAAAGCAAGTAGTATCTCAATAAAGAAAAATAAAAGTAGTTTGTAGGAGAGAATCAAAATAAGAATAAAAAAAATTAGATTAAGGGCATTTGGTCGAGTCTGGTTTATGGCCCTCGTCTTGAAAACGAGTACTTTTAAAAAAAGTCGTCGGTTCGAATCCGACAGTGCCCGTATTTATAATAAAGATCTAAATTAAAAAACTACGTATAACCACTAAAATAATAGATAATGCTTTATTGTTTACGATTTTGATGATCCGTAAATAAAAGCAGGTTCAAGAATTATTTAAAATAAAATAACAGACAGTTCTAAATTAAATATTTTTCTACATTCTATATATTTAAAATATTTTCATCAACAAATCGTTTACTCTTAAAACTTGTTAATTCAGTTAATTGTCTGCGTAGCTTTTCCTAATTTTTCATTATTTATAAATTTTTCTTCTAATGGGTGTTTTGAATTAATTAAAGTTAAATTAAATTTTTCATTATTTTCAATAATAAAATAATAAACTTCTTTATTAATTTTATAGCTAGCACCCCTTACACAAATAATTTTTAGTATGCATAGTCATCCTGCCTTTTTATTTTAGTTATTAAATTAATTTCTTTAAATTAAAATTAAAATATTAAAGGTCACTATTTCTAGGTTAAACCTGCAACCTTTTGTTATATTTATTTAATTATTTCTGAATAATAATAATAATAATAATAATAATAATAATAATAATAAAACAATAGAGTGGTTTGATTAATAAGTAGCCTAGCTGCTGTGCTGCTAATGATAACCAACAATTGCTACTTATAAATACATTATTAATAATAAAAGCTACTTATGATAAATAGCTACCTTCTTATTAATATTAATATTAATAAAGCAAACACAACCATCACTATATAGCGCTGATTTTCAAAGCAGCTCTAGGCTTAATTTAATAAATAAACTAACAAACACAAAAAATAAATAAAATTATGAACACAAGGCTAATAATCAATTATAACAAAAATAAAAATATATAATGTATAATAAATATATAAGATATAGATAAAAGTCAATGTGAAAATAATAAATATAATAAATAATAAATAATAAATAATAAATAATAAATAATAAATAATAAATAATAAATAATAAAAGCTAGCTACTTATTAAAAAAATACGTAGAATTATCGTTATCCAAAGTTATTAATTTATATTTATTGTGTCTAGCAATACTTAAAGCAAGACTCCTATTCTGCTTCTTATTAATCGAAGCAAGTAGTTTTTAGTGGGATGATAAAAGCTACTTATTAATCGCTAAGTAGATAAGCACAACAATAATTTTTATTTTATGTGATTTGATATAAATAGTTTTTTTTTATTTAAAAAAATTAAATATTGTATTATTACTATGATCTTTAATTATTTTATTAATATAACAATTTAAATAAAAGGTAATTAATGAAGTTTACTAATTAATTAGAGTTAAAGTAAAATAACTTTTGTTTTAAGCCTTTGATCTATTATATTTTAATTTGATTTGAATTTCTGGTTTATAAATAATTCTATTCTAAAAAAGCTACTAAAAATAAATTAAAAACTTAAAAATTTAAAATTAATATATAATATAAATTATAATAGAGCTAATAATAAAAATATAAATAATATAATTTAATTAAAAAATAAAAAAGTTAATGGAAAAAATAAAGAAATTAAATTATATAATAAAATTAGCAGGCGATAAGAAAAAAAAAATATGAAAACTCTTTTTATAAATGTATTAGCCCTTGGAACCTTAATTTCTAGTATCTTTACAATAACTTCTAAAAATCCTGTAATCTCAGTGATCTTTTTAATCTCTACTTTTGTACAAGCAGCCGGATATTTAATAATAATAGGAATCAATTTTGTAGGTATTTCTTATATAGTAATATATGTTGGAGCTATAGCAGTATTATTTTTATTTGTAATTATGATGATTAACGTTAAATTAACAGATATCTTAGAAACTGGTACTCAATATACAAAAAATTTACCTTTAGCTCTTGCAATAGGTTCCTTATTTATATTTATTATATTTACAATTATTCCATTTAATTTTAATAATGTTCCTGCACTTTCTTTTTTATTAGATAAAATAACTTATTTTAATAGTCTTTTATCAGAGTCTAATCTTATCTCTATAAATTTAATTCATTCAATTATTAATAATAATTTTTTAACCTCTACATTGTATGCTGATGTTTTAATTACAGATTTTCAACAAATTGAAGTTTTAGGTCATGGTTTGTATACTTATGGGGCTATTTTATTAATAATATTAAGTGTAATTTTATTATTAGCTATGTTTGCTACTATTATAATTTCTAGATCTAATAAAAATAATTAATTCCAGTAAATGTTTATATTGTTGGTTATCTTTAATCATTAGCTAAAGCTACCTTGCTTATTGAGACACAAAAGCTACTACTATTGACTATTGATAAATAAGCAATTGTTTTAGCGAAGCTACACTACACTATTATTGTTAAAAAAAAAAAAACAAATAAATAAGCTTTCTTATTCTTAATGATCCTATATTATATATTAAAACAGATAAGCTAGTATAATTATACCCCTTGCTAGTATTATCCCACAATAAATATCCTGATTATCAAAGCTACTTATTAATCAGCACCCATTTAGGTATCTAAAAACTAGGATTAATCCTATATTAATTTTCTGCTTGCGAATCTAAAAAAAACTAGCTTAGCTTTAGCATTAGCAGTGCCGCTTTAGCATTAGCAATTGGAAAATCCTCTTCTTCCCACTCGATTAATAATACCTTGCAGTAAAAAACGAGCAATTGCTGCAACTTGTTATCAAACCTTATTATTATTATTTTTATTATTTATATTATTTATATTTTTATTATTATGAATCAGCGTTGGATAATGATAAACCTGCTTAGGTATATAAATATAAATATGAATAATAGAAATTATTCTACTTTTGTGCCTACTTTTGTGCCTAGGTAAAATAATAATACTAAAGATATTAATATTAAGCCCAATAATAATAATAATCATAATCATAATCATAAAGTAATTAAACCTAAATCATATAAAGATGTAATGATTTACTAACCCATTTACCTAGTCTAAATAAATATGTATTAAACACAATTATAAATATATTAACACCTCATTGGAGTGATTGTATTGTATATCCTAAATTATTTAAAAATTTATTTGATGTATTTATTTTATTTAATTTTTTAGGTATATTTAGTTTTTCATTTAGAATTATTAATTATATTTTTAAATTCTCAATAGGGACTTTGTTATCAATGGTAGGAATATTATGGAATGAAAATTTATTAGCTATTTCTTACTTAAGAGATTTCGCATTGTTTATTAAAGATTATGTTGATTATTATTTTAATTTTAAAATACCTAAATTATCTACAATAAAAACTTTAAATACTAATATAAATGATAATGATTTAAACAATTATACTAGTATTTTATCTTTTTTAGGATTATTAATTTTAGGTATTGGTGGAGCTACTGGTATGTTATGTTTAGCTCATTGTTATATACCTGAAACTATAAGTAATATTCCTTATATTGGAAATATAATTGAATTAATAAATACAAATATTTATTCAATATACGATTATTTCTGGCATAATAATAGTAATAATGATATACAACCAACTTTAACTACTAATACTAATACTAATAATACAACTATGATGCCATTTCCTGAAAGTATAAGTAGAACCTCATCAGGTAGTTCTAGTGGAAGTAGTGATATAACAATTAGAGATATTAGAGATATTACTCCTCCATTTACTAGATCAAGTACACCTATACCAACAGATTCAAATTGGGATTAAAATAATTTTTAAATTAGGAATAAAAAATTTAATCATTAAACCCCCTTAATTCTTATAATTAAATTGGTATAATAATATGAATAATTATCATATGTTTTCAGTTCAAATCTGAATAATAATACTTCCTTCTAAGGTTAGTGGTTGGGGACAAGAGGTAGGGTGAAGGTTTTAACCAATATGCGGTTATGTAAAAGGGGTAATTATACCCCTTAATAACTAATGTTATCTACCGATTAGGATATAATAAAATAGATACAGTCAATATTAAAATATAAACAGTCAAAAAATAATTATACGGATGATCTACTTAAACTCGATAAAAAATAAAATTTTGTTAGCACTATGTATGCACAATATATATAAAAAAGATTTGTGGAAATTTGTGATTTTTTTATTGGATCTCTTATTTATAGTTTTGGTTATTTCTTTTTTCATTAATAAATTATTTAATCTTATAATTTGAGTATTTGAAACAAAATTTGCGACTTTTAATGTAAATGATGTTATATGTTTCATGAATAATAGTAATACAAATGAGACTAACACTGTTGCTAATACTATGACACAATCTACAACTACTCAGATTATTCATAACGATGGTTCTTGGAGCAATGCCATTAGAAGTTTATTTATTTACGGTACTGGTGGTTATCGTTTATATTTAACTAGAAATGGTAGTCCAGGTTCTAGATTTGTAATTGTTGGAGGGAGTATTTTTGCCGATAATGTTGGTAGATTTCTAGCTAATTCTATAAACGATCCTAATTATCTTAGAAATTATTTAAACGCTTGAAGAGTTAGTTTAGATAGTAATAGTGAAGAAACAGCTATTGTAAATGTTAGTCAAGGTGATGGTATAGATCAAGCTATTTCACAAGTTCAATCAGAAGTACAAACACAAGCTCAATCAACATCACAATCTCTAAGTAATAATTTTATTCCAAATAGTAATGGATTAGATGAGGTTACAAATAAAATAACAAATAATTTAATGTCTTATTTTACAAAATTTCTAGAACCTTTACAAGTATCTTATTCACAAGAAGAATTAGCTAATCAAATTTATGGTATAAGTATATTATTATTTGCATTGTCAATAACAATAATTGTATTAATAATATTTTTATTAATTAATATAATAGTATTTACATATAGTGATAAGCTTATAAACTATTTTAAAAATAAATATATTAAATTATATATTAGTATAAATAAAAAATTTATAGGTATAGAAATTTTTTTATTAGGAACTAGTATACTATATTTTATGTATATTTTATCTTATGGTATACATTTTATTGCTACCCATCCAATCATTATAAAACCTATTTAATTATACCCCCTCGACACCCCTCTACTATAAATCTTTAACTAAACCTTCTCTCTTCCACTAACTAAACCTTCTCTCTTCCACTAACGTTATCTCACTTACTAACCCTCCCCTCACTAACCCTCCTCAATATCTCTACTAAATTCATTAAAAGCATTATAACTATTAATGAAGATATCTCAACATTATTAATACACAATAATATAAACATAGATTTAATTAATGATTTGAATTTAATGTTAGAATCCAACTTTTCTTCATTTGAATTACAAGTAAAAAGTAATGTTGCTATTGCTAGTGCTGTAACTAGTTACGCTAGAATTCATATGATTCCATTTATATTACATCCGGGTACGGTTTACACTGATACTGATTCAATATTTACTGAAACCGAGTTACCTTTAGATCAAATTAATAAAGAATTAGGATCTATGAAAGACGAATTGGATGGATTATTTATAGAAGAAGGTTATTTTTTAGATATAAAAAAATACGGTTACTACTATTTTGATTATAATAAGAATAAAATTGAATGTTCAATAATATCAGGGATACCTAGAAATACAATACCTTTTAATGATATAATTAAACTAAGTAATGGTGAAACTTTATTTAGAGATTTAAATAATAGATTTTTTAAGAGTTTTAAAGATTTAAATATTAATATTAAATCAGTAATAGTTACTATAACTCAAACTAATAAAAAAATATTAGACAATAATAATTATCAACCAATTATAATTGATAAACAAATTAATAATAAATTAAATAATCTATTAAATATAAATAAATTATTAAACAAAATAATGTTAAACTTTAAATTTTATATTAATGATATATATTATATTTATTTGTAGATAAGCAAGCAATAAGTATTTTAGAAGAAACCTCTAATATTTTTTATTATATTAATAATTTAAAAGAGAGGAAGCAGAACTCGAGCGGTTTGAGTGTCTCACTTTTAATGGGAAAGTCCTGGTTCGAGTCCAGGTGTTTCCATATACAAAACAAACTTTTAAAGTATAATCTATTAAATAAATTATAATTAAGATTTAAAGATAACAATAAAAAATTATTTATTAAATATATTTGGAACTTTAACACACATAACAAAGCAGCTGCTAAAGCATCAGCAGCGCTGCTTTTTGCTGCTGCAGTGTCACATCACTCCTAGCAAATTAAAAAGGCCTTCGGGGTCTAAATATCAGTAAAAACCCTTTCTGATTTATAAGAAGCGCTTGCTTTTTAATCGTTTACTGGTGACTCAAACCAACCATTATTTTTTTTTATATATTTAAATAATTATCAATACAAACTTAGCATCCCTGATTAATAATTAGCTTTTAATTTTTTTTTATAAAAGCATTTTTACCCACAACATATGGTAGCGCTTTAGTCTTTAGTAAAAAGCAACCAACACTACTTTTTTAGTACCATCAGGATTCAAGATTCAAGAATCAAAATTCAAGATTAAAAATTCAGTGTTTGGTTGATTATTAGGCTTTAAGGTTTGGTGGTTTTTTGTTTTTGTTTTTTTGTTTTTGTTTTGTTTGTAGTATTATCCAACAAGTAATGGAATTACCAGTACTCAGATTAAAATAAGCTTTTTTTTGTTCCTTGTTTTGTGTCTTGTTTTGTGTCTACGTAGTTTTTTTTTTAAGTCTCGCTTCTTATTCTTATTAAGATTATCCAACGCTGCTAGCACAAAAGCATTGATTATGTTGCTAACTACGTTTGCTTTGCTAACCAATTAAAAAAAGAAAGTGCCTTCAATAAGTATCCCCAGTCCATGTAGAATAATATTTATAATTATAATTAATAAATATTATTGTAAAAGTATAGAGCGCAATTATTACCCGTAACTAAAAAGAAAAAACATAAAATTATGAATCTTTCATTATTATTATTTTTAATAGGGATATTAGGTTTTATATTAAATAGAAAAAATATAATTCTAATGATAATCGCCATAGAGATTATGTTATTATCAGTAACTCTTTTAATATTAATCATGTCCTTTGGTTTTGATGATAATGTGGGTCAAACCTTTAGTATTTATATAATATCTATAGCAGGAGCAGAATCTGTAATAGGTTTAAGTATATTAGTAGCATATTATAGATTAAGAGGAACAATATCTTTAAGAAGTTAATGTATTTATCAATAATTATTTTACCATTATTAGGTAGCTTAGTATCAGGATTTTTAGGTCGAAAAGTAGGAACAACAGGATCCCAAATAATAACTTGTACAAGTTTATTAATCACATCAGTTTTAATAACAATAGCTTTTTATGAGGTAGGTTTATGTGGTTCCGTGGTAAGAATTGAATTAGGTAGTTGGATAGATTCTGAGATAATGAATATCTCTTGGGAATTTTATTTTGATCAATTAACAGTATCTTTAGGTTTAGCAGTAGTTTATTGTTCAACCTTAATCCATATCTATAGTATAGATTATTTATCTACAGATCCTCATATTCAAAGATTTTTTTCTTATTTATCAGCATTTACAGCAGGAATGTTAGTCTTAATATGTGGAGGTAATTATTTTGTAATGTTTATAGGTTGGGAAGCAATAGGAGTTGTATCATATTTATTAATTAATTATTATTTTACAAGAATACAATCAAATAAAGCAGCTATGTTAGCTTTTACAATGAATAGAGGCGGAGATATGTTACTGAGTATAGGTTTTTTTTCTATCTTTCAAATATTTGGTTCATTAAATTATTCTCATATATTTACTTTAACACCTTATATGAATGAAACAGCTATAACTATAATATCTTTATTATTATTAGGAGGAGCTTTAGCTAAAAGTGCTAATATTCCATTACATTCTTGGCTACCCGGTAGTATGGAGGCTCCTACACCTGTAAGTGCCTTATTACATGCAGCTACACTAGTTACAGCAGGTATTTATTTATTATTAAGAAGTTCTCCTATCTTAGAATATAGTGAAAGTGCTTTATTACTAATAACTTTAATAGGGAGTACAACAGCTTTTTTTGCAGCCACTTGTGGTTTATTACAAAATGATTTAAAAAGAATTATTGCTTTTAGTACAATATCTCAATTAGGTTATATGATGATGGCTATAGGTTTAAGTCAATACAATGTAGCTTTAATGCATACAGTAAATCATGCTTTTTTCAAAGCCTTATTATTTTTAGGAGCAGGAGCAGTAATCCATTCTTTTGCCGATCAACAAGATGTTAGAAAAATGGGTGGATTAATTAAATTTTTACCTTTTACTTCTTCAGTAATGTTAGTAGGTAGTTTAAGTTTATTAGCTACACCTTTTTTAACTGGATTTTATAGTAAAGATTTAATATTAGAATTAGCTTTTGGGCAATATAGTTTTAGTGGTATGTATGCTTATATTTTAGGGTCTATTACAGCAGGAATAACTGCTTTTTATAGTTTTAGATTAATAAGTTTAGTGTTTTTAACTTATCCTAATGGTCCTAAAGAATCTTATTTAAATTCTCATGAATCTAATATATTTGTAATTATACCTCTATTGATTTTAGCATTATTTAGTATATTTTTTGGTTATATCTTTTCAGATTTATTTGTAGGTCTAGGATCAGATTTTTTTGCTAATTCATTATTTACTCATCCTAATAAAATTTCTATTATTGAAGCTGAATTCTCTTTAAATCCTATTATTAAATTATTACCTGCTTTTTTAAGTCTAATTGGAGCAAGTATAGCTATTTTTATGTATCATTTACAACCTTTATTTTTGATTAATTTAAGTAATACGGTTTTAGGTAGAAAAATATATAGTTTCTTAAATGGTAAATATTATTTTGATGTTATTTATAATCACTATTTAGTTAGCGCCGGTTTAAATTTAGGTTATAGAATTTCTAAAGAATTAGATAGAGGAGCCATTGAATTATTAGGACCATATGGATTAGCAAATAGTTTAAGTAATAGTGGTCTAAATATTAGTAAATTAGATACTGGAATTATAACTACTTATTCTTTATATATTACTATAGGTTTAATTTCTTTATTATTCTTAGTTTTTGCACCAGTATTAATTGATACTGGGCACCTTTACCCAATATTTAGTGAATTTAGATTATTATTTATATACTTTTGTTCAGCTATTTTAGTTTTAACACAGAATAAATAATAAAAGCTACTATACTAATATTAATACTAATACTAATACTAATACTAATACTAATACTAATTATTCTCAAACTAGCAGTTTTCTTTGCGAGACTATATAAAACTATTTGTTTCTGATATTGTTATTGTAGGCACAACAAGCAAATTGTAGGAGCGGCTATTTATAAGCCCACAAAAAGAATGCTATTAAAAAAAAAAATAATACAATACAATACAATACAATACGAATTAATACAAATTAATACAAATTAATACAATACAAATTAATACAATACAATACAATACAATACAATACAATACAATAGAATAGAATAGAATAAAATAGAATAGAATAGAATATAATAGAATAGAATAAAATAGAATAGAAACAAAATAAATAAAAAGCATTGATTCTGGGTCCAACAAAACAATAATTATTTAATTATACCCCTTTATTTTTAATCGTGACTACGCTGCTTAGCGTAGCTGTGCTTCTTCTTGTTTTTAATAAAAAAATGAGATTAGTAGTAAGAAGGATTCTCCAACTGCTACGCTTTTTTGGTTGCTAAGAAGAGGCACCTTTTGCTAATGCTAAAGCGGCACTGCTAATGCTAAAGCGGCACTGCTAATGCTAAAGCGGCACTGCTAATGCTAAAGCTAAGCTAGTTTTTGAGATTCACTAGCAGCGCTACCATTCTAAGTATAGTTTGGATTAATAAGTAGTATTTCTTAATGTATAAGTGGGTTAATTTCTTAAAGGATTAATGGATTAATAGATTAATATTATTCAAGAATTTTTTATATATATATTGATATTTTATCTTTAAATTCATTTATTTTAATAGACTATTATAGAAAATTAGTGTAAAAATAATAATTAAAATAAAAGCAGAAAATTAAAGAATTTAATTTTAAATAAATAAAATTAAATTAAGAAATTGTTTACTACTATTTAAATAGTAGCTTATATTTAAAAAATATAACTTAAACCTATTAATTAATTAAATAATCAAATTTAATATTTTATTATTATTTTATTTTTTCTAATATAATTATATATAATAAGATAAAATAATAATAATAAATAAAACAAATCTTATTCTTTGATTCTATAAAATTACACTAGTTTATGCTTATTAAATATAATATTAGAATATAATTAAATCTTGTTATGTTTACCCAGACTTAATATACACAAACATTAATTATAATTTTAAAGCTTTGTATTTCTATTCTATTATTTTTTATTCAAGTACAATAAAAAATAATAGATGCTGTGCTGTGTGCTGAAACAATAAATTAAAAATAATTTTTGTTATTGTACTATATTTAAATTTGTAATTTTAAATGTAATTGTAATTTTTATTTTTATTTTTATTTTTAAACACTTCTTGTTTGTTAATATACTAAAAAAAAAGATTTACTACTTATTTTTATTATCACTAATCAACAAGATTCTGGATTAATCCAGAAACCACTACTACTTGCTTGTGGTTCTCAAAATTAGCAAACAAAGTATGATTATAATAGCTAATTATTGTTTTTTGTTTTAGGATAAAAAATAAAGCTAGGCTACTTAAGATTGCTATTGCTATAATTAATGCATTTAGTATTAGTTGGTTGCAGCATCTGCACCACAACAAATGAATAAAAATAAAAAAAGCTACTTATTAAATTTTATCATAAGTAGCACACAATAAAAATACAAATAAAAAACTACTTATGTTTCAAAAAAATACAAATTAAAAAAAAAAGTACAAATAAAAAATACAAATAAATAATTACAATAAAAAAAATATGACAAGTCCCCACTACAATAAAATAAAAGCTACTTATGATCAAAAGGAATCTAAATATTTACTTTTGAAATTTAAAGGTATTCAATTAAAAAAAATGTATTCAGCAGAGAATATTTTATATTTAAACTTTCCAGGATTGACAGAAAACCATACTAATTCTGACCAGAAACTTATACCTGTAAGTGGCGAAGCTACAAAACTAAAGTTAAAGAGAGAAAATACTTGCTTATTGCGAAGCGCTACGGATACACTAGTGCCCACACAACAATTACTTGGTACGGCACAGCAACATCAATTGCAAAATAATGAGTGCGTTTGAGCTGCGAAGCTGGATAATCCAATGATTGATTTAATAAATATTACTAAAATGCGTCTATTAGATAAACATTATACTAATGAAGTTATAATGATACAAGATGAAATAAATAAATTAATAGTTTTTGAAGGTTTACAATATTTCAGAGGTATTTTTTGTGAAGATGAAGCATTTAGTGTAGAAATTTTTAATTTAAGATTAAATAGACATATATTATTAATAGAAAATTTATTATGTAATTTAGAATATGCTATAAATAGATTTAATTTATTATATAATAAATGCAAGCCTTGTAGTGCCAATAATAATAATAATACTTTTGCTTATGATTTAGCTATTAAAGCTTTTTTAAATAATTATTATAATATTAGTAATAAAATTTATTATATTATTCAAAATAATATTGAAAGATCAGAACTAAATATTAAAAACTACTTGCTTAGTGTTAGTGAGACACAAAAGCTAGACACAGTAGGATTAGGAATAGATAGCAGTTCTAGAACTGGTTTATTTATCCCTACTTTTCTTATGAATCTAAAGATAAAGAGTGTTTCTGCATTTTCTTCTGCTGGTAACAATAATAATGCACCTGTACACGATATTAATGATATTAATAATTATTCTAATTCTATTAATAATAATAATAATAATAATAATAAAAATAATAATAATAATAATAAAGTTAATATGAAGAGCTGCGGCTACACTGGTGCCCTTTCAACACTTTTTGGTACGGCACAGCAGCATCAATTGCAAAATAAAAGCTACGCAGCACAACAAATAAATAAAATAGTTAATAAGCATAATTTATTAAATAACCAGAAGATACACTACAATACTCTATTATTTAATTATTTAAAAAGAATGAGTATTTATAATATAAGAGCAAATGGACTTTTAATTTATAATTATCATATTTTAAAATATAATTTTAATAAAAATTACTCTCTCTTATTTCATCCCTTTTTAAAAAACTACGTAGACACAATAGCTATTCCAAGAAATAATAATAATATAAATAATAATAATAAAAGCTATGCACAACCTATTAAAGGTACTAGTTGGACTAACTTCGCAAGTAATGAAATACATAATTTCTTAAAAGCTTTCTTTAAAAGTATTAACTCTTTAATTAGTAAACCTACTTTTGTGATTACTCCTGATAAAATTACTATATCTTTATTTTATTATTTAAGTATACCTAGCCCTAAAGTTTTTAATTTATATAATGGAAAAGCTACGCAGCCACAAAAAACAATAAATGCAAGCCTTGGTGCGGCACAGCAGCCATTCGATCCAGAAACCTTTACTATTGAAAAAAGTAGAGCATTAAAAATTTTAATTCGTAAACATAATGATCTAAAAAATAAATTAAATCTATTCAATAATTATAATTTAACTAATTTATATCCTTTAAGATTTAAAAAAATTTGTGATTATTTAAGTCTATTTTTTAATAAACCTGTAGAATTTGAATTAATTAGATTACATCATTCTTATCACGATGCTCATATTTTAGTGACTCTATTAGCTTTAATTGTTAAAAGAAAAAATATTAGAAGAGCTATTGCTAAACTTTATTCTTTAAATGCTGTGAAAAATTTAAAAGATCCTAATTTATTAGGTGGTAATAGATCTGACACTGCTACGCTATCTTCTAAAATAAATTCATATTCACTGAAACCTCAATACAATATTCCTGCTTTCCTTTCTGGTTTAAATATTAAAATAGCGGGAAGATTAATGAGAGAACCTATTATACCTAGAAGAACAACTAAAATTTTTGAAAAAGGAGCATCTGCTACTGGAAAAGTAAATTTTTTAGAAGTGGCTAAATTAACCAAAAAAAATAGAAAAGGAGCTTTTACTATTACTGTTTTATCTGGACAAAATTTCTTTTAATGAATAATCCTACAGCTACTTGTGTCTAGCTACCCTATCAAAAGGTGCCTCTAGCAAAGCAAGTAGTCTCTCTTAAAGAAAGATAAAAGTAGTTTTTATAAATTGCCTGCGGCTAGGTATACACAAGAATTTGCTAACTTCTTATTTTTACCCCTTCAAATTCAATAACAAATACAATAACAAATACAATAAAAATAAAAATAATAATAAAAATAAAAATAACAATAAAAATAAAAGCTACTTAGTTCTTAGCAAGGTTATTTTTGTTTATCATAAGTAGCGTTGTATAAAAAGCTTCTTATTTTTATCATAAGTAGTAAATAGATACAACTATGCTAAAGCTAGCTACTTTTTAATCAAGCAGCTCCAACTAAGGATTAAAGATAACCAACAATAAAAACTACTTATGATAAAAATGAAGGAGAAGTTCCAGATATAAAATATTTTAATAGCGTATCTGAAAATAAATATAATATTTATAAATCATCTTTATCAGCTGGCTAGTTAAAAAAAAAATTATTAATTAACTCACTGGTAGCTGCTGATTAATATTAATAAGAAGCCGCCCCTGCTAGGCACAAGAACCAAACAAAGCAAGCTGATTATTAACAAATAAGTAGCGTCCAAAGAAATAAACACTTTTTTTTACAAACGTCAAATACTTATAAAACATGAAATCTTAAAAGCTACTTATTAATCGCTACGCAGAAACCATTAAATACTGTGAAAGTGATGTTAAATTATTATACAGAGTAATAAGAAAATTCCCTTCTAGAATATTTAATCTTTATCACGCAGGTGTTCTTAAATACTCTACATTACCATCTTTATAATTCAGGATTTATAGAACTAGTTTTTTAAATATATTATGATATATACCTAACATAGAGTTATTTCATTAGACATTTATAAATTAATTAGTAAAAATTATAGTGGTAGTAATATAGATTTGGCTAGTTTTGATTTGTAGCTTCTCAATAATCAATAAGCAACCATCACTTGTGCTGCAACCATCACTATAAAATACAGAGCACTTGATTGAGAAGAAGCTAAAATAAATTTATAGGCGCCACGTTAACTTTATCTCTCTATATTAAATGGTTAATAATCCTATGTCTGTAGAATATCCTATACTTGCTTTGCTAGTGGATGGATCCTTTTTGTAGGAGTTTGGTAGCAATAGCAGGAATATAAAACAATAAATTTATAATATATTAGAGTTAAACGAAGATTTAAACTTAGTTTCTTATCATAAAAATGCAAGCCTTGTAGTGATAATTATAGTAAACCAAATAATGTTAATGTAGCTATAGCTTCATCTATTATTGATTTTTCTAAATTTAACATGTCTTTATAAAGAAAACTACGTACTACGTACTACGTACGTAGTAGTAGTACGTAGAAACAGAAGGGGGTATAAAGCGTTTTATTCAGATACTTACAATATTGACTTAAATAGACCTCTAGCTTGGTGGGTTTGCTTATTATTAATCATGCAGCTCCAACAAATAAGAAGCTAGCACTAATTTTAGTTATAATTAACTATAAAAGCTACTTATGATAAAGAGATAAAACATAGTTAGGATCATTGATAGCATTGTTTAATACCTTGCTTACAGCATCTACACCAATTGTATTTGCTATTACAAAAAGCTCTAGTGCTAGGTGTACCACCAACTCTTAGTTGGTCACAATTAATTATTCATAAGGAATGCTCCTGTATCTTAAATAAGCTTCTTATACCACTAGATCTACTACCATCATTATTTATTTAATAATTATAATTTTAATAGTAGTAGTATAATTCTCACTATTATTAGTCATATATTGGCATAGTCATTATTAAATAATAGCTTAGAAATATTTTCAATCAATGAAATAAAATTTGACATCAAATCGTAGATAAAAACTACGTAGAAATAACTAATACTATTAGTATTAAATCTATGCTTTTTAATATAACAAATTAACAAAGTAATAATTATTACTATTAATTATTATTATTATAGTAATTAAATAATTAAATTAATATTTAGAGGATTTTATTGCAGAAAAAAAAAAAAACTGCTTATCTTCTTTTATACACGAGCAATACCTTTTATTAATATGAAGTTTGGTTTTTATAAGGCCTAAAGAGGGTTTGAACCTCTGTAAAAAGTATTAACAGTACTTCGCTTAAACCACTCAGCCATTAGACCTATTGTTATTTGTATATGTTTAAAAAAATGTAATTATAAAATTAATAAAGATTTCACTTGTTGTGATGAATTACTGAGGGAGACACGACTCGAACGCGCAGCTTCTTACTCCCAAAGTAAGCTCCTTAACCAATTAGGATACTCCCTCTAATGTATTAATACTATAATTATAATATAAAAACATTAATTATTAAATTATTATATTTATTTATAATTATATCTATTTACTTACTTTTATAATTTATTTAGTTGGATCCACCAACAAATAATTAATTAGTAATTTTTATATTAATTATTTTCAGCTTCGCAGGCACTACTATAAAATGCGTTTGCAATTCTAAAAAAAAACTATTTTATTGTTATTTCGGTAACAGGTAGTAGCAGCACAAAATCTAGTTGTTGGATGCTAAAGCTAGCTACTTATTTGTTAATAATCAAGCACAACCAATAATAAGCTTAAAAGTATTATTTTCCTTTACTTGCTTTCATAAAATGGATTATCTTTTTACTCTTTTTACTCTATTTACTCTTTTTACTAGTTACGATAAAGTATTAGAATTAGAAATGCAAAATAAAAATAAAGGTACCAGAATAAATAAGAAAATTAGCCTTTTATTTTATTGATTATTATTTTTTTTTTTCTTATTTTATTTTATTAGTTAATTGAGTTATAAATTTTGTATATTTATTTTAAAGCAAGAGCGAGATGATTTGAACACCCACCAACAGTTTTGGAGACCGCTATACTACCATTATACTACACTCTCTTTTTGTACGTAGTTTTTCATTTGCTGGATAATCAAACTTGATTTGCTACCCTTTGTTTATTTAGCAATGCCTTGATTGTAAGTTTTATTATTGAAAGCTGAAGATAAAAAAGTAGTTTTTGTGCTTTTCTTCTGGTAACATTTCTAGTATTGATAGAAGAAAAAAGCAAGCCTGCTTATGAATTAGCAGTTGGATTAATAATACTTGTTAGATTTTAATTTTTAATTAAATTCTATTGGAGAAAGATAGATTCGAACTATCATAATTATATTGCAAATATAACCGATTAACCATTATCAGATTTCCCCTGCTTATTAATTATTATTAAAGTTTTTTAATACTTTAATATATATTCTAATTAGTAGCGATTCTAAATTATTCTTAATAAAAAAGTAGCTTACTTTAGTTTTTGTGTAAAAGCAATGCTTAAATAAGTAGCTTTGCTTGTTTGTTAGTTGCTTTAGCTACTGACTGCCGGGATTAATCAACAATGATTAATAAAAGCTCCGCCTATCAATAAACAAAGGCTTGCTTTTTTTTTTTTTTTTGCCCAGTGGATTAAGAAGTTTTTTTTTTTAACTAGCCAGCAGTTTTTATAAACAACAAGCAATATCCAACAAAAATAAGTTTGATTTTCTTATTATTACAATACAAATAAA
>Ga0307507_10000709_pt1 | contig 73254 bp, 37 predicted proteins | sample 7_EM_MG_FD_207223 | JGI IMG/M metagenome (GOLD analysis project Ga0307507, IMG submission 207223) | Populus trichocarpa ectomycorrhiza microbial communities from riparian zone in the Pacific Northwest, United States - 7_EM | ecosystem: Host-associated > Plants > Roots > Unclassified | place... | reverse complement strand
AAAGAATTAACTACCCCTACTAATTTAAGTTAATAGTAATAATAAATAGGAAATTAAAGAAATACTGGCTTATAAACTTATAAGGGGAACGCTAAAGTATTATATTAGTTAGAAAGGATATAACCTATTACCTAAATAAAAGAATTAACTACCCCTACTAATTTAAGTTAATAGTAATAATAAATAGGAAATTAAAGAAATACTGGCTTATAAACTTATAAGGGGAACGCTAAAGTATTATATTAGTTAGAAAGGATATAACCTAGATCCTATTTAGTACCCTATATAGAACTTTATAGGTAGTGCCTATAAGCTTAAAAAGTTTTATAACTAATACCCTAATAAGCCCAGACTCCTAAAGTACCTTAATAAGTAAATAAAGTGCTAGTATAATAAAGATAATAAGCTGCCTATTAAGTATAAAGATAAGAATACCCTATAAACGTAATATAGATATATAAAGCCTAAGGGTAGGCTTTTTTAAAGGGGGGGGTAATGTTATAGCGCTAGTGGATAGTCGCAGACAGTTATAGATAGTTGTAAATAGTTATAAACAGTTATAGACAGTTGTAGATAGTTATAGATAGTTATAGATAGTCGTAGACAGTTACTAATATTTTAGATAGTTATAGTTATATAACTTAAAGGCTGTATAAAACCTTAAGTAGTACTACTATTCTTCTCCTTTCCTTTCTCTAGCTTTAGATTCTTATTTATAGACAATCCAATTATATAGGCTTACGCGTCCCTCTTGCCGAACTTATACCTTAATTAACTAAGTTGTTAATATTAATAGTAGGCTAAACAGTTAGTGCTATAGGAGCTATAGCCTATACTAGGGCATTATTAGCTATTTTTATATTGCTTATGGTCTAGTATAAAAGGTTCCTAGCTTTATACTACTTAGTATATACTTTAATTTAATAGAGGCCTTAATTAATAGATAAGTACTTATTAGCGACTTAGTTAATCAAGGTATGAGCATAGTAAGAAGGACGCATACAAGCCTATACAATTGGATTGTCTATAAACAAGGATCCAAAGCTAGAGAAAGGAAAAGAGAAGAAGGGTAGCGCCGCTTAAGGTTTTATATAATTGTCTAATCACGTAACTGCAACTGTCTAAAATAGTAAGAAATAGTCTAAAACAGTAAGAAACTGTCTGCGATTATCCGCTACAATCCACTGCTATAATATTACCCCCCCCCCCCCCCCCCTCCAAAAAAGCCTGCCCTTAGGCTTTGTATGTCCGTATTTATGTCTATAGGGTGTTCTTATCTATATGCCTAATAGGTAGCTTATCATCTTTGTTATACTAGCACTCCATTTACTTGTCTAGATACTTTAGGGGTCCTAGCTTATTAGGGTATTAGTTATAGAACTCTTTAAGCTTCTAGGGGTAACCTATAAAATTCTAAGTGGGGTACTAGGTTGGGTCTAGATTATAACCTTTCTATTAGATACGGTATTTTAGTGTTCCTTATACTAGTTTATAGGCTAGTATTTATTAACTTCCCATTTGTTGTTGCCATTAACTTAAATTAGTAGTGGAGGCTCATTCTTTTATCTAGGTAGTAGGTTATTTATAGCTTTTTATAGCTTATCTAGTAAAAAAATAGGGTGGACTTTAATTAAGTCTAGGAGTTTAACCTTATATAAGTTGCCTTCTTTATTAAGGATCTTATATAGTCCTACCATCTTATAGTCTAGCTTATAGCTAGGCCATTCTGTTTTTTAGTTCTTTATTATAACCTAGACATTATTACCTATAGTAAAGTTAGGCTTACGCCTATGCTTATTTACCTACTATTTTATTAATTTTTAGGCCTTCTCTAGGTTCTTATAGGCTACTATCTATGCTTCTTCTAAGCATCTAGCATACTGCTATACTTCCTTATAAGATAGTTTTTTGCGTATAGTCTGTAGTCTTTTTGGTCTCTCCTAGTTAAAGCTTATATAGGGGAAGTATTCCATTTCTAGCTAAATAGGTGCAAACCCTATAGAGTTATAGGGTAGGGTTGCCTGGGCGTAGTCTATTATAGGTAGTAGTTTACTCTAGTTATCCTAAAAGTAGTTAATAAAGGGCCAGAGTCTCTAGTCTAAGTATTAATTTATAATCTCCATCTAACTATTTATCTAGGGGTGGTATACTATAAAGAGCTTTAGCCTAATACCTAGGATTTAGGCAAACTTATTCCAGAAGGCTAATATAAACTACGGCCTATAGTTGGATATAATAGTATCTAGTAGTCCGTAAATTTAGTAGATATAGTAAATATATAGTTAGGCCGCCTCTTTAGTATTAATATTCTTATAATAGGGGATTAAGAATGGGCGCTTACTAAAGCGGTTAACTAGGATTATAACCATATCATATCCATCGTGGTCTATAGGTAACTTATAGAAGTTTATAGAAATATGCTATTAGGGGCATTCTGGTATTAGAAGTGGCTTTAATAGCCTTAGGGTCTTATCTTGTAGAATTATAGACCTATAGCAGTTGTTACAGTTCTATATATATCGGTTAATATCTATAACCATTCTAGGCTAGTAATAGCGGTCGCTAATAATTCTACAAGTCTTATTTTTTCTAAGGTGGGCTATAGAGACCTAAGTATATACTTTGGCAATAAGCTATATCCATAAATTCTATTTCTCTACCACTACTAGCCATTCATAGTGCTTAAGCAGTCCGTTTTCAAGGGACTATAGGCTAGTAGCATCCTTTACCTTTTTACAATACTCCTATAGAGAAGGGGCCATATAGTTTACCTATAGCAGTTTATTAATAAGGTTAAGTTCTATAGAGTTAATGGGATATATCTTAGTGTCTAAAGGGTCTATATTTAGTTCTACCTATATCTAGGGGTTAAGGTGCCCTGGTTATAGTAGTGTCTAAGTCTATAATAAGATCTTTACAGCTATTTAGTTATCTAGGTCCTGTCTATGCCTTATAAGGGCGTCTATATAATTTATAGCGCCTAGCCAGTATATAATTAGGAAGTTAAACTAGGATAGGATATCTGCCTAGCGTGCCTACCAGGCTATAAGGGCCTTTATTATTATAAAATATTCTAAGGCCTTATAATTGGAAACTACCTAAATAGGCTTAGGGGTCCCTTCTAGATATATACTAGTACTAAAAGCTAGAGATAATAGCTAGCATTTCTTTATTATGGATATAGTAGTTTAGCTCAGCATCCACTATAGTCTTTAAATAGTAAGTAATAGGGTGCTATTCTCCATCCGTCTGCTTTTAAGAGTAAACGCCAGCTATAATACTATCTAAGGTATTAGTCTTTAGTATTAAGGGCCGTTCTAGGTTAAAGTGGGCAAGTAAGGGAGCAGAGACTAGTTATTTCTTAAGCTTGTTAAAGGCCTACCTATATACAGTATTAAAGTAAAAGGGCTGGTCCTTATAGGTAAGTAGGCTTAGGGGCTGGGTAATTCTACTATAGTTCTTAATAAAGTATTAGTAGAAGTTATAGAACCCTAGGAATAACTATACCCCCTTTATAGTCCTTAGGGGTACATATTAGTTAACTATAGCTATCTTTTCTAGGTCTGCCTTAATTCCGTCTATACTAATAATAAACCCTAAGGCTTTATATACTTAACACTAAATTCCAATTTCCTAATATTAGCCTAGAGGCTGGCCTTATGGAGCTATTATAGGACTTTATAGATATACTCCTTGTATTCTAACTTATTCTTAGAGTAAATTATAATATTATCTAGGTAGGCTGTATAGAAGTTGTTAAGGTAGTTAAAGAGTATATTATTTATATATTGCTAGTACGTAGCTAGTCTGTTAGTTAGTCTAAAAGGAAGTACTTTATATTTATATATTCTATAATAGGTCCAAAATATAATAAGATCTTTTAATTTAGGGTTTATCCTAACCCAGTAAAAGGCCTAACAGATATTAAGCTTAGTAAAGATCTTAGCTCTACTTATTTAGGTTAAAGTCTTATTAAGTAAGGGCAGTAGGTAGCGGTCCTTACGGGTTATATTATTTAGTTTATAATAGTTAATACAGAAATAAAGTCCTCTATTTAGCTTTTTAGTAAAAAGAATAGGCAAGTTAAAAGGGGCTTAACTAGGTTTAATAAAGCCCTTATCTAGGTTATTAATAAGGTACTGCTTTATAGCCTATAATTTAGCAGTAGACTGCTAATAAAGTGGGCTATAGCTAAGTATGTTTTCCTTATCTAGCTTAATCTTAATCTTATAGTTGTATAGTTAGTAAAATAAGAGTATATTAAAGGCTACCTTAAAGAACATATCCTTAAATTTCCAGTGTTAATAGGGTAGTTTCTATTCTATCAGCTCCTTGTTTATAAGCTTACCTTTCTATTTACTAAGCTTATTTTCCTTCTCCTTAATTATTTAATTAATTTTGTATAATCTGGTGGTAAAGGTAATAGTATTAGGTTAGACTAAGTTCTAGTAGAATTCTATAGCGCTAATATAGCAGATATTAACTAGTAGAAGGTACCTTTCACCGCACATGCAACCTTACCAAAAGGTAGCGCCACACTTCGAAACCTGCGCATACCCATCTTACCATCAAAAACAATCGATTTTCCAACTTTCAAGACCTAATTCCTACTGCCTAGCGAGCTAGAGGTGGATTTGTTTGTCGTTTTACCCCTTTCCCCCAACAGAAAATTCTTCTTAGGGGTGGTCCTAGCTTATAAGCGAGGCACGGACAGGAACACCAAACCCAAATACCAAAACTACAAAATATAGAGGCTAGATTTTCTACTACCTTTTAGCCTAATCTCCCCAGAAATCTTCTAGTAGGATTAGTAAGGAGAAAGGGTATAAGGATAGTAAAAACTAGGAAACCCCTAGCAAGATGCCAAGGTCTAGTAGACCTAAAAAGAAACCCCCTATAGAGACAAGCGACGACGAGTCTATAGGTGGAAACCCTACAGAAAGAAATGATAATAGGTTCTTATTTTCATCTTCTTTCCTTTCTCCTCCTAGCCTATCTAAGAGAGGAGAGAAAAGAGAACATCCTCAGACGTCTCCAGAAAAAGAAAATCAAAAACCTGCAAAAAAGACAACAAAACCAATAACTACTACGGATAGTATACCTAGTATACCTTCTCCTCCCCCTTCTCCAGAACAACACCCACAAAAAGCTCTAGAACGCCTAGGCCAGGCCTATAAGGGGCTAGAAGAAAAAGAAAAAGGAAAAGAAAAAAGAGAACAAGTTAAACAGCTAGAGGACTATACACGGAGTATTCTAGCAGGAGAAAACCCCTTTATACAAGGAGAAGAAAAGGCAAACAATGTCCTAAAAGGACTAGTAGAAGAAGTAAAGGCTCTCCGTAAGGAGGTAGCCCCTACTAAGGAAACTTATGCAGAGAGACTAAAGAAGGGCCTGCCTTCTTCGTCCTCCCTACCCTCCTCACTACTACCACCTTCTACCCCTTCTAGTAGGAGTCCTACTTCTACTAGAAGCAAGAAAAAGCAGCTACAAGAAAGAAAGCTAGTCTTAATTACAGACGAAAAGGACCAACCTCTAGATACCTTCTCTATACGAAACAAAGTCAATCAACTATTTGCATCGAAACTGCAAGTAGAAAAGCCAGTACTAGCGTCTATAGCTAGAACTAAAGGAAAACAAAATATTCTCCTTACAACTACAGAAGAGTATAATGCAGATTTCCTAGTCAAATATAAGAATATCTGGCATAACTGCTTTACCTTTTAAAGAGAACAAAAACTAGAGCCGTGGGTTCAAATTATAGCCCACGGGGTTCCTACCCTACCTTTTCTAGGAGAGGGAGGCTCTAAGCTTCTAAAAGAAGAAGTCGAGACCTTTAATTCTATAGGAATACAAGGACTACCTAGATGGATCTTATCTAGTGTAAAAAGATACGATCCACAAACCAGATTTGGCTCTATAGTTTTTACTGTAGAGAACGAGGAAAAAAGACAAGAAATCCTTAAGCAAAAAGAGATCTTAATTGCAGGTACAGCTACTAAGGTAGTAAAATACCTCGAAGTCTCTCCTACTACGCAGTGCACTAGCTGCCAAAAATTTGGCCATACAGGAGACAGATGCTCTACTAGAGCCTGTAGACTTTGTGCGGCTGCACATTTATCTAAAGACCACTGCTGTCCTACCTGTTTAATAAGCGGCAGGCCTTGCAAGCATACTACCCCTCTTTGCATCAATTGTAAAGAAAACCACTTTGCTAATAGTAAAGACTGCGAAACTCTGAAAGCGGCTAAGCTAGTACGTAGTACTAGCTCAGGAAGTTCTATGGAAGAATAAATAAAATAAGAACCTAGAAGGAGGCAACTTCTACTAGGGTCTTAATAAGATATTAGAGAGCAAAAGGACAGGGACAGGTGTTAGGATTTCTTATGGTTTTTTCTATCATTTTCTCATTCCCCAGTAGTTGTAGTAACTTAGTGTTTTACTAAGATACTATAAACTTCTAGTTTAGAAGTTTATAAACTACTAGGACATAGCTACTAGTACATATTAAGCTGCCTAGAAAGGATTCATGTATATAGAACTATAGCGCCATAGCCTGGAGGCTGCATGCGCAGTATTGTACGTAGTATAATACAATGGATTGAAAGAAGAAAAAAACTAGTAGAAGGTCTATAGGTTTCTTTATAGACTGTTATTAGGCTATATTTTATGGTTTAGGGTTAGTAATCTTTCTTAGCTCCTATTCTATCTTCTATAAGTTATTCCTCTAGTCTATATATTTAGTATAGCGTCTAATACTCCTTGCTATTCTTTATAGCTATATAGGGCCTAAGTTCCCTATAGGGAGCTCCGCTGGCTTTTTACTAACTTTTTTAATCTTTAGTATAGGTAGTATAATATAGGTAGTCTAGGGACGGCGTAGTATATAGATCTATTGCAGGTTAAGCTGTACATCCTTTTTAAAAGCCTGGTCCCTATATATAGCATTAGCTTAGTAAATGGTGTTTATCTATAGCTGTATAAGGTTCTCTATTATAATACTAATCTCTTTTATAAAGGAAGGTGTTAGGGGTATAGTTTTAGGCCATATAAGCTGTCTATTCCGTATATTAAGCTATAAGCCTAAATAGGGTAGCCATTTTCTTTCTAAGATTATATTATAGCTTTTAAGGTCCATAATAAGGAAGGGGATGTTATACTGCCTTTATCTATTAACACGGAGATAGATTTATAAGATGGTTATAATAGGTGGTCCTACCTATCTATTATACCTATAAATAGGAATTGGCTTAGGCAGTTCTTCTAAAGGCGCATTTAAAAAGTTAGCCAGTTTTATAGCGTACTTTATATTAATTAAGGTAAAGGCATTTACTCCTAAGTTAGCTAAAGCAGAGGTTAAAACTTAATATTTATTATGGAATAAAGTATAAGGGATAGTATAGCTTCTTTCACTAACTAGCCAACCCAGATTAATATATAATATGTTAATCCCTTTTAACCCTAGGGAGGAGTCTTTCTCTAAGGTTCCTCTTTTTCTAGCTCTATACCATTCTCCTAAATTAGTAGGACCTTATTTATCTTTACCACTGTTAGGTAGTCCTTTATAAAGTAGTCTTTTTGGCTATATAAAAAACAAGCTCCTTAATTACTAAGGGCTTATCTATAGGGGTTGCTATATATAGGCTAAGTCTATACTAGGCCCATAGTAGGACTAGCTACGCAACTTACTACTAGATTAACGGCAGGCTGAACAGTTAGTGCTATAGGAGTTGCGGCCCATACTGGGGCACTATTAGCTATTTTTGCATTGCTTATAGTCTGGCTTAGAGGGTTCCTAGCTTTATACCACTTAGCATATACCTTAATTTAATGGAGGCCTTAATTAATAGCTAAGCACTGGTCCGTCAGTTCCTTTAGCGTCTATATAGTAGTAAAGACCAGCAATATAGCTCGCTATAGGTCTAAGGTAAGCTTATTAAACAGGTCTAGTAGTAAATCTTCCTAGGGGATTTAAGCCTGGCCGGCTAGGTGTAAAAAATGGGTCTAAAAGGCTAAAAAGGTCTCTATTATTTTTATATTTAGGCCTTCATAGTTAAGGCGGGCGTTCTGCACCTTAAAGGGGTCCTTATAAATAGAAGATAGGTAGTTAATTATCTCTTCTTTAAAGAGGAAGGGGTCTGCTAAATCCTAGGCGTATTGCGAACGTAGATGCGTCTATATGTCCCTACTAGTACGGCCAAAGACGTAGGCCATTTTAGCTTAAGTAGTAGGGAAGTGGTCTGTATTAACTTTAAGCTTATCTTATAGTTAAAGCTTCCAATTATTAAATATAGGGTTATTTTTGTCTATAAGCAATGGGGGGTCTATAACCTTTATAGGCTGTAATAATACTAATGCTATATATTAGGCTAGGGCCTTAAGAACTATAGCAAGTCTTTAAGTGTCTAATAACTCCTTACTAGGTATAGGGGTGTCTTTAGTTTTAAGCAGCTCTTAAAGCTGTTTAATTTTAGTATTAGCTGCTATAAGTTCTTCCTAGGGGGTTAAGACGGCGACTATTTCACTATTGGAGGTATTTATAGGTCCTATAGCGGCTTTACTAGCTACTATATTTCTTAGCATAATAGTTAGGGTATTAGGTAATTTCCGGTTGTTTGTTTATTTTTTAGGGGTTCTGGTCTATATATATCCTATTCTTAGGTTTTGTATTTTATTTATATTCTTTTAGTTCTTAGGGTTCTATCCTATCCTTATAGTCCTAGTGATGTCCTTAAGGTCCTATTAATGTCCTTAGGCTCCTGTTCTCTATCCTTATAAATATATTTAAGTTCCTTTTTAGGAAGAAAGAGTAATAAGGAGCTTTAGATAATATTAGCGACTTAGTTAATTAAGGCATAAGCATAGTAAGAAGGACGTATACAAGCCTGTATAATTGGATTATCTATAAACAAGGATCTAAAGCTAAAGAAAGGAAAAGAGAAGAAGGGTAGCGCCGCTCGAGGTTTTATATAATTGTCTGGTCACGTGACTACGACTATCTAAAACAGTAAGAAACTGTCTGCGATTATCCGCTACAATCCACTGCCACAATCTACTGTTTTCCACCAGCGCCGTAACAGTACTAGTCTATTAGTTCCTTTAGCGTTTATATAGTAGTAAAGACTAGTAATATAGCTTACTATAGGTTTAAGGTAAGCTTATTAAATAGGTTTAGTAATAAATCTTCTTAAGGAATTTAGGCCTAGCTGGCTAAATATAAAAAAGGGGTCTAAAAGGCTAAAAAGGTCTATATTGTTTTTATATTTAGGCCTTTATAGTTAAGGTAGGTATTTTATACCTTAAAGGGGTTCTTATAAATAGAAGATAAGTAATTAATTATTTCTTCTTTAGAGATAAAGAGGTCTATTAAGTCCTTAACGTATTATAGGTATAGGTGCATCTAAGTATCCCTATTAGTATAGCTAAAGATATAAGCCATTTTAGCTTAAGGGGTAGGAAAGTGGTCCGTATTAACTTTAAGCTTATCCTATAATTAGAGCTTCTAATTATTAAAGATAAGATTAGTTCTATCTATAAGTAATAGGGAGTCTATAACCTTTATAGACCGCAATAGTGCTATATAGGCCTTAGAGGATCTACTAAGGCGCTAAAATAGGGCCTATAGGACTATAGTAAGTCTTTAGGTATTTAATAATAACTTATTATTAGATATAGGAATATCTCTAGCTTTAAGCAGCTCTTATAGTTATTTAATTTTAGTATTAGCTACTATAAGCTTTATCTAGGGGGTTAAGATAGTAATTATTTTACTATTAGAGGTATTTAAGGGTCCTATAGCAGCTTTGCTGGCTATTATATTTTTTAGTATAGTAGTAAGGGTATTAAGTAATTCTAGGTAATTTCTTTAGGGGTTCTAGTCTATATATATCTAGTTTTTAGAGTTCTTTTTATGTTCCTTTTATATTCTTAGGGTTCTATCCTATTCTTATAGTCCTAGTAATATCCTTTAGGTCCTATTCTATATCCTTGTCCTATTTATAGGTCTATAGATATACTTAAGTTCCTTCCTAGGAAGAAAGAGCAGTATAAGCTTTAGATAATATTAGCGACTTAGTTAATTAAGGTATAAGTATAGTAAGACGGACGTATATAAGCCTATATAATTGGATTGTTTATAAATAAGGATCTAAAGCTAGAGAAAGGAAAGGGGAAGAAGAGTAGCGCCGGTCAAAGTAGGGTTCTTTTATGCGGTCCTCTAGTCACGTAACCGCAAGTTTTACCAAGTTCTGCCAAGTTCTGCCGTTTTCTGCCAGAGCCGTGACAAATATAGTAGATTGTGGTTATATAACTGGAGGATCTTATAAAACTTTAAGCGGTAATTCCGTCCCTTCTCTTTCCTTTCTCTAGCTTTAGATCCTTGTTAATAGACAATCCAATTGTATAGGCTTGCGCGACCCTCTTGCCGTGCTCGTGCCTCGATTGACTAAGTCGCTAACATTAGCTAATTGAGCTTTAAAATACTTAGAAATAAACTTTAATAAACTTATATATTTTTTTTTATTACTTTAAGACTCCTTACTAATACTATGATTTATAATAGCTTTTACTAGTTATTTACTACTAAATTAGCATTCTAGCGAATTTTTATATTTAAATCGAGCAAAACTCAGGGACCGAGCAAAACCCGTGTCACGTTGCTCGCTTATTTGCTAAAATACAATTGGATATGTCCTGCTATGCATCAATATCAACATGACCCACGCGCTTTAAACAGCTTGAATTTCCTAGCTTATCTGTTGGCCTAACCCAGAACCATTTAATTTATGGAAGCCTGGAACGAACTTTGGAATTCTGCCTTTAGTACGACCTTCACCATGGTCTTTCTCTTCGGTTGCGCGACAACAATCGCTGCATTGCTTTCATCATGACCTGGAAAATCCCATGCCCCGCTACTTGTCGATGGACTCACATCAAAACGAGAGATGAGCATCGCTGTAATTGTCAAGATAAGCCTCGGCGAATAAACACGTCCGGGGCAAAGGTTTGCGCCACCACCCCAGCTTCGAAAGGCGGCGGGATGGGGTTTCTTCGCTTCCTGTCTAGAAAATCGATAGGCTTCGAACTTGTGTGCACTCTGACCCCAATTCCCCGAGTCAAAGTGAGGAACGACGTTTGGCATTTGGATCATCGAGTCTTTCTTCAATAAGTACTGGCCGTTGAGTCTATAATCCTCCATGACCATGCGAGTCGCTGCGCCTGAAACATGATATCGAAGAACTTCTTTCATAGTGGATGCCATTATAGGCATATGTTCCTCGGCCTTTGTTTCCTTTGATGCCCATCTTGGGCTACTCAGAAACAATTTTGCCTCTTCGCGCGCATCTTCCAAAAGAGCGGGGTCTGAAAGGATATGCCAAATGGTCCAAAATGCTGTCGGTAGTACGTTCAGCAAAATGCCAAAGCCATTCACAGTCTCGAATCGCGCGATGTCCTGTCCGTGAATGCCATACGTTTGAAGAATTTTTCGTCGAGCCAGAACAAGTTCGGAGCCGGTTTCGCAACCGTTATTCTTGAAGTAGTTTTCGAAGCTTGTGACGATTCTCTCGCGTGCGGCAAATGCTTTAGGCACTAAGAGGGATGGGGCTAGTCCGGTGAGGAACATAAGCGTTTGGCTTGCATAATCCCTTGTCTAGTCAGCCGTTTGGCCCCGCAAATCCTATGTGGCTTGAAGTGGCTTACTGAAGGTCTTGCTCAAGACTCGGGTCCTCATATGGATTCTGTGGCCCATAGACACCAGCAGAAACTGCCAAAGAGAACACATGCCGCACCCACTTCCAGAGATCCAACTCTTTTCCAGCTTCGTCAACTTTTAGCTCATCGATCGACTTCGCAGCTCTTTGAATGGACGCGACGGTCAGGCTGTCAAGGTGGTCTCCCATCATAGCCTCATGGGTCACCTTCATGCCGTCCACGACCAAGCTGTTCTCGCCTTTTTCTCCCCGCGCATTTTTGAGAAGGATCTCGTTCGCCTTGTCGCTGATTCCACCAAGCCGTTGAGTAAGCGTAGCTTGGATGAACCAGAATGTTAGAATCCGCGGCTGCTTCTGCACTGCGGATATGAGCTCGGGAGAATTGACAATATAGAGTCGACTGGCGGGCATAGCGAGCGAGAAGATAGGGTGGCCATATTTGGCGCTACGGAAAGGTTAGGTGAAATTCACTTCTTTCCCTGACGGCGTCCAGACATACCTCAATTTTGCATAGTAGGATGTCCTGTTGAGCACTAGTCCTATGAGATGACCGAAATATGGAAACGTTGAGGGAACGAATAGAGGCTCGGAGCTATCTTTCTTGATTCCAAAGAAGTGGTTGATGCAAAAGATCAAGCCCACAACCACCCCAAGAAAGACATAGGGTGATGACGTGAATTCTGTCATGAATGCCATATTCTTGCATCGATGTCTTTCCAGTCACCAGAGGAGTTACTTTCAAATGGGGAGGATGTGGTTTTGCGGAGATTTTCAACAGACTGTTCAGTCGCGTTCCACGACGACAGGCATTCACCTACCCAATGCGTGGAAAAGCGTTTGATGCATTCAGCCCTCATGAGACTGCGCCCCCATACCCAACAAACTCCATGGCGCAAGCTCCTGATGTTTCAGTCAGCCTCCTTTGGGGGACAATTTAATGATATGGCGGCTGTGGGGCTTTAGGGTGTACCAGATCCAGCTACACCCTCGTCTCTCCGAGAACCGCCATTGATCGCATTAGTTCCAAGTCACAGATTGAGCGGTCGGACCCCCCGAGAATGGAGATATTGGATGGAGCCTAGCTTGTGCTGCCGTTACTGTTTGATCCTTCCGGACCTGGTTATCGGTCAATTTATAGAACCGTGCCGGCATTACAGCCTGTTCGAGCTCCGGCGTCCCCCCCCGGTTGCGCAGCGCGGCACACATGCTAATATTTAGTCAAGTGCGCCATCTAGCGCAGATACTCTGTACTTACTTACGAAAAAGGCTGTGCACTCCTAAGCAAGGTATGTGCACTTACAAGAAAGGTAAAGTCTCTGATTTTCGAAGCTTAATTATAAGAGCTAAACTTGAAGTTCTCTAGTGTGCAAGAAAGCGAAATTGCCTATGTACACCGCGTTGCGCAACCGGGGTGGAGACGCCGTAGCTCGTACAGGCTGTACCGCTGACGACAGCGCCGCTCTCTTGCCTACTGGAACGATCGTCACAGATGCCTTATATAGAACATAAGCGACAGCTCGTGCACGGTTTTACTCACCAAAATACACCATTTTATACTATCTATAACTTAATAGCTATTAATATAAAATTTTAAAAATACTCTATCTAATGCTAAAACTATAATTTTGTAATTATATATATATATATATATATATAATTATTATATAAATAAGGGTTTTCTAATATTTTTTTAAACTTATTAATTATATTAATAGCTATTATAGTTATTAAGTCATATAATTTTCAAAAAGGTGTGTTTTGGTGTATTCTGGTGCCGTGCACAAGCCGCTTACCTCTAATAACTCCAAATAGCAGGGGCTAGGATGTTCGGGCTCCGAAATTCTACAAGGCAATCTGCCTGTCGCCGAGAGCCTGTATCGTAGGATGGCTAGCTGTTTCACCCATGACCAAGACAGATGTTCTTTTGGGGCGCAGAGATGAGTTCAAGTAGGGCGAAGACTAAGGACTCATTTAATGGGAATGAGAGATGATATGGTGAACGAGTCGAGTACTATTTGCCCTTCCAACGGCTTTGGATACCAACATGAGCCAACGACCAAGACTATTTACCATCATGAGTGCCATAATGGTAGAAGGTAGTGTTTTGGCAAGCGTGTATGCGGTGTCCATATTTTTTCCTTGCCTCTCATTACTTTCGGTACGTAAATTACGATTTCTCCGGTAGAAGCATGACTAACGAAGATTTTAGAGGCAAAAGTCAGGCCACTCATTTTTACGGTGCATTTGTGACTTTGGGAATTCACTGTTAGCGAAGTTGATGAGTTATGAGTACCTGTTCCACGGCGCCGATGTCATCGATAGAGCATACGCGAAGGTACAGCATCAAACTTTCCGGGAGGCGCACAACATTCTGACACCAGCAACAGGCGCAAGGGCAGGCCTTTGAGATCTTCACGCCCGGCATGAGGCAGCAGATGGTCACTTCACCACTCCACTTAGCGGAGATCAATAAGGCACGGCCAGATGTTCTGTCCCTCCATGCGGTAGCGAAAGAGGTAAGCCTTATTTTGGCAGTGATAGGCGTTTGCAGATGGCTGATCCAGAATAGTTTTTGCAGCCAAAGTACACGATGGGGGGCTTTGAGTGGAAAGACGTACGAGGTGTCGAAGGCACTGGCTTTGTGCGGGCGCTTCGGACCATCTTGACATCTCATTTACCTCAACTATTGCCCCGTGTAAATGACAGGATGGCAGAAGAAGTACGCGCACAGCTTCTAGAACATAGCCGTGGAGGTAAACTTCTCGGACTTTAGCGAATACGATGCAAGCAAAGCTAATGACCCTTAGAGAGAGGTTACCAAATATCCATTTATGATCTAGCAAAGAAAATCGTTGCACGAACGAACTGTTTTGTGTTCTTCGGGCATGCACTTTGTAAGAAAATTATGCCTCCAAACTTGACTTTGGCACTGATAAGCTGCAGGCGAAAACCCAGAGTTCCTCGAGGCTGCCCAAGAGTTCCCATACGATACGGCAATATCGGCGGAAATCTTAAGGCTTCTACCTGAGTCCATTGCTCAGTAAGTCATAATAAGGAAAATTTTCTGGCTTGAGAAAATGCTAATTTTGATGTAAGTTTCGTGGCAAGTTTTTACAGCCGCAACTATCGTTCCTCGCGAGTATTCCATGGGTTTCTAACTCGTGAGGTCGAGCGACGGTTTGAGCTACAAAAAATACGAAATCAACAAGCCAAGTTCGGAGAAGGACAGCCGCGGTTGGGGACTGAGCCAGAACACGACGGACTTCAATGGCTCATTGACACTGCGCCGAAAAAGCAACACTGGTCTGTTGATAGGCTAGTTGGCGAAATTATGGGAATATGGTATGGTTCAGTGCACACTTTGACAATAGTAAGTGGAGTTTGGTATTCTTCGCCATATAACCAGCTGACACTCACTTAGGGAGTCACCTACGCTCTCATAGACCTTTACTCACACCCAGATGCTATCGAACCTCTACGGGATGAGTTGCACAATACTGCGCTAGACCAACTGAAGGGTGCTCCACATGAACTGCCACTTATGGATAGCTTTCTCAAAGAATCAACACGACTGAGCGCTTTTGAGTGTAGTAAGTCATTACGTCAAACAGCGCTACAGTTAGAACCCAGTTTCTCTAATATTCATTCTCCATAGCCGGGGTGCGAAGAAAAGCTCTCCAATCATTTGCTTTCTCCGACGGGGTCCATGTGAGAAAGGGCGAATGGATCTGCGTTCCTTATCGATCAATCATGCGTGATCCAAAGCACTTTTCGAACGCGCTTCATTTTGACCCCTCTCGATTTTACAAAGCCAAACCAGCGGATGCAAACATTGATGGGTCTCCATCTCAAAATTATCTCACTGAGGCTTCGGACAACTGGCTTGCCTGGGGCTTGGGGCGGGTTGTGTGGTAAGCCTTCGTTCCCTTATGCGTCTAAGAACACGATCGCTCATCAAATCAAAATAGCCCAGGTCGCTTCTATGCAACTGCAATCATGGAAATGGTCCTCGCTAGAATGCTCACTGGTTACGACTGTGAGCTTCCTAAGATACATGGATCGCGATCTTATCAGTGGCGGTCCTCTTTAGTCCCCAAGCGAAGCATCAAGCTGGTAGTCAGGGATCGAAATTAGGACTGCTAATGTACAAATCTAGGCTCGGATGGCTGTAAAACGTTAAAGAAGCATGGAATGAGTCGGTTAGTATGACGTTCGGTAGACTTCTACGAGTGTCGACCGAGGTGGCTATATGGTCCCAGTGGCAATTACGAATCGTCGTGAGCGTTTCGCCACCCACCTCATGTATATATAGTCTCTTTTCTTCATAGATCAATCTACACACGAGTCCTCCTTTCCTGACCTGATTTTTACGGTCGACAAGGAGTCGTTGAGATACCCCTATTTTTTTTGGAACTCGTAAATGAATGGTTAAGAATTTGGTTCTTAAAATTTGACCTATATTGGTTTTCTGTCGATCCGAAGTCCGTGCGCAGATATCAGGAAAGAAGAACTCGTGTATTGATTGATCTATGAAAGAAAAGAGACTATATATACATGATGTCGGTGCAGGATCAGCGGGGGGGTACGTAATAGGGAGTAGGTGATCTAGTCAAGCAGGGGGTAGTGACTGAGTCAAGGGATAGGTAACTGAGTCGGGTGGCAAGACAACCTGATTCAGGTCGACATTTTCCAAACTGAATTTTTTCGTCCTCCATTGATTCATATTCCGTAATTGATTATCACAGACACCGAAGACAAGACCTTGTGCAGTCCAGTGACATACGGCGTGACATTTCATCTCCACTCATCTGTGACCCGGTGCATCAGATTCGACCTCTTTCCTTCGGGATATTCTGACGATGCAATCATCCCTAGAAACTGGAGACATCATCCCCAACGTTGGCTTCAAAGCATCGACCCGTGGAAACCCTTCCTTTCCACCCTTCATTTCTACTACGTCGATGCTATATCTCGTCAACACGAGTCCCACGAAAAATAGTACCTCCTGCTGTGCCACATTGCGCCCTGCACGAAGCGTCGCACCGCCGCCAAACGGTTTGAAACAAGCGTTTCTCTTCGACGATACATCCTTCAGCCATCTATTCGGTTGAAAGTCCAGAGAGTCTGCTCCCCACGCTACCGGATCTTCATGAAGTTGGCGGTAAGGTATCATGATTTTGCGACCTTTGCGGAGAAGTTTACCAGCTACGACGGTGTCTTCAACAATAAATCTCATGCTAGCAGAACTCGTGTAAAGACGAAGGACTTCTTGGAGAACCGAATTCAGAACGGGACATTTCTGGGTGAGATGCTCAATGCTGGGTTTGCTGTCGATGGATCCTTGTGAAATTTCGGCCTTGATAGATTCAAGGAGTTCAGGTTTGGTGAGAATGTGGCATAGAACCCAGAAACAGAGCTTATACGTGTTGCCGTTGATAACGAAATAAAGGAGCAGTGTAGACGCTGCCATGTCTCGTTCGTCGAGACCGACCAACCGCGACTCCGTTTCCAGGGACCGTGTGAACCAGGCGACATCATCCCGCTCCTCCCTAGGTATTTGGAAGTATTTGGTCAATGCGTTGATTATTTTATCCCTTGCAGCTAGTGCGTCTCTGGAAAACACATTTGGGTAATGGAAGAGCAATTTCCATATTAACCGATCGAATCTGTAGAAGGAGTCAAGTAGATCTGGCGCCACGTCCCAGAGGCGATCTCCCCAGTAGGCCTTCGTCCCAGCTTTGATCAAGACGCCTCCGGCCCATTTTAGCAAGGAGGTTTCTATGCAGTCCACTCCATCTGGAAGGTGTCTATTTTTGAGCAAGGTATCCCACTGCAAAGCCTCGCTGATCTCATGGAGGAACTTCACAGTCAGATGCTCGACCTGGGAATCCGGACCTGGAACAAGCTGGATGTGGTGAAAATCTATCGCTAAGTTGATGATAGACTTCTTTTCCGGATTCAAACCAGTCATTTGGGCATCTTCTGGATATGGAGGCGGCTGTTGAGAGGATTTGCCCGCCGCCTGCTTGGAGGTACCACAAGATAGCATCAAGTCTTCGATAAACGTATCAAATAATAAAGTGACTGTGTTCTTGTATACTTCTCTAACATGTTTGGGGTTGGTGACGACGTAAATAAGTTCTCCAGGAAGCGTGAGCGCAAAGATGTCTCTATCGTTTCCGTATTTTCCAGCAAGGCCAGAGTAGATGACTGCATTCGAGTTTTGAAAAAACTCAACGGAAGATCCTAATTCCCAAGGATTAGACTCTGAAGTCCAACAATCTAAGTGTTCAACGTACCGAGATCTGATATGGTTTAGCTTGAATCAAATTGTCAAAGTGCAGCTTACTCACAGGGTATCAAATAACGCAGAAGTTGTGGGTCCTGAGGGTTCAATTTTGGTCGTATCGTGAATGTCCAAATCCGCCAAAACAACCACGTGCATATGGTCAAAATGAATACCACCAATGCCCAGCTATTTTGAAATATCTCAAACATAATGCACGCGGGAACAGTTGTTGCTGCACAGATCTTGGAGTACGTCTGGTTCTCAACTTAGGTTATCGAAGCGTGACCTGGTTAAATCTTTGCTCGTTTTGTAGACGAAAATGGTCAGAGATAAGTTCTTAGAGCATCGCTTGTCGCTCAAGAGTATGACGGAAGGCTGTCTTGATGTCTCGCATTCTTTCCCCAAACAAATTTTATTTTAGGGCTTAATCTCCGTGTTCGCAATTCCATCTTTACTGCTTACACTAATTGATAGGATCGGCAGATCGGTTAAGCGACCGCAATATATAATATTATGGTTTTCTTATCGACCGCAACTCGCTTCCAGATAAGAGCCTCCCACATTAAAATATTGTCTTTGTATACAAATTCTCATACAAATCAAATATAATCATATGCGCAGTACTTTTTTTTACTTAAAAATATATGAAGCTCTATTTCTTACTGGCTTTTCTATCACCAAGTCTCGGTAGGTGTTTCAGTCGATATGGCACCCCTATTAAGCTGTCGCAAACGAGCCGCGTCGCAGGTCTTAGTACCCCAACGCGCTCCACGAGGTCACCCTGGCTCTAGTTCTCTTACTAAGAATACTCCGCGCACTAAGGTTACACCTAAAAAAGGTAAAACTAATGACACGGAAGCTTCTCCTGTTGCCATTAAAGTAAGCGATAATAAGGTTGACTTCTTGGACGAGGACGATATTAGGATTAATAAGAATAAGAACTGTAGCTCTTTTACTACTATCCCCCCTAGTAAGGAGGGCTTTATTCTAGCTGGTATACTGCCTCTAGACTATCCTCTTGATAATTACGAGGTGACTTAATTAGCAACACAAACTTTACCGCGGCGGCAACGTCGGTTAAGAAAGGTAGTAGAGAATAAGGAAGTATCCTCTCAGCAATCTTCTAAACAGGCTAGGAAGAAGATGTTAAAGAAGCCGAAGCCTTATAAGAAGCCACCTCCTTGACCAGTATATAAATCGCTGCGTATAATACTAGCAGAACGTTAAGCTACTGAAGCTGCTACAAGAGAGGAGTCTCCCTTAGTATTATCTAAGGCTGTATCCAAATTAGATATAATATAGGAACCAGAGCCAGAGGTAGATTTAGAGATTATTTAATATACTCTTACTTGGCGTGTAGTAGTAGGAGCAATACCGCTTGCGAATACTGCCAAAAGAGTGCATATATATGGAGGTTTTGTATACTTTTAATTAATCGCCTAGATTAACGAAGTTTGAGTAAAACACCCAGGGCGATTTAAGCCTATTGCCTTAATTTAAGCTGCAGCTTCCTACAATCGGGGTACCAAAAAAGATGAAGTTATTATAGATTTATATAGCCATAAAGATATCTAAGCTATGGATTCTATCTTAGACGCCTAGCACAGTGACAAAAGGAAGGGCTTAAAAGTAGAGGCTACCGCAACACTTTTGGAGCTCCCTGCGACGTCAGATTCGTTAAATTCGCTAAGAGGCTATGCAACGCAGGCTCTCAGCACTTAACTAGAAACACTTATAGAGGCCATAACTGGCTAAAGTAAGAAAGGGAAGGCCTCTGGTGGTAGTGCTACTGCTATTTAACGCCTAAATCTACCCAGCACCATACTAAATAAAGTTATGGCTAAGAACGGAGGCCCACTAATCGCATTTTAATGGGAATGCAGAACCGACACATGCTGGAATAGTAGGCGTACTTACTAGGTTAATAGCAACCTAGATTACCTAGCAGATCACCACCCAATTGATAGAACTATAATAATATTATAGGGGAACGAGATCCTTAAGGGGAAGGCTACTACTAATAAGCCTTCTGCTTAAATTGCAATCCTATTAAGCTAAAAGGATGGTGTGATGAGGGCGTGATAGATAAAGGCCGTACTTAATTATCTGACGAACTTCCCTCCCTATACCCCTTACTAACTATACCCTACTTAATATCAACACCTGTAGTATATACAGTACGCTCCTTACCTATATCAGTAGCCTGTTATACCTTAACAACCTCCTTAGCAACCTCCCCTAGTAAAGCCAGACGATTTGAATTAAGCAGTAGAGCCTTTAATAAGCCCGATTGCGCCTAGGCTTAATCCTACCGTAGAGCTTCGCGACTACTTTAACTGGCTTCAAACGCAGCTATATTAGAGCTTGGTAGAGCTAATTACTAAGCTTAATTATATTGCTGACACCCTACTTAAAAATAATTACGACTTGGAGGCCTTGCGGAATAAGAACGAAATTAGTAATAGCATATGGGAAGACCTTGGCTTTAAGGGAAGTGCCCTATTAAAGCTTTGATGAAACCTAAGGGCTTATAGGAAGTTTAAATTTGGGTAGGCTTTATATTCTTCTAGTATCTTTTACACTAATTATATATATAAGAAACTAACTAGTTAACTACTAGATAACCTACGTGCTGGAAATACAATTACGCAGCTATATAATTGCCTATATTTTATATACCAAATCTTAAAAAGCTTCTAAAGTCTATATAGTTACTAAGACTATGAATATTGCGTTAAACCCATGTCTTAAGGTTATAAAAAGCAAGCTCGATTAGGTTAAACTCTAGAGAATATAGTGGCAGATACTCTATATAGATACTAGCTCTCTTGCAGAGGGTTTAGAGCTCCTGCTTCCTATTAACTTTTATATATATATACTCACCCAATTTAACTCCCCTACCTGGTTTCTGTGAATTGATGCGTTATCCATAATTAAGATTATACCAGGTATATACTGTGGTAGAACTACAGCCTTAATCTAAGCGTTAAATATTTTAGTAGTAACAGAGCCTTGATATATCAACGTCCCCTTAAGGAAGCCATTACAGGTGTAGGCTGGTAGTATACTCCACCGCTTAGAGCGTCGAATTGAAGAGACCTTAATTATAGGTAGATTAATAGGGCTTTACCCAAACTTCCTATACCTAGTTCTCTTATTGGCTCCTGATTTGTTAATAAACACTAACTGGCGAATGTCCCATGTGATCTGGCGTCCCTTTTATAGGGAACGTAGATTCTCTGCCCGCTTAAGCGCTTTTCTTTATACTACCTTCCTACTCTACCGAATGCGTGAAAGTGTCTTCTAGATGGTTAAGAGGCCTATAATTATATTAAATTCGTTATATAGAAACCAGGCCATTTTATTAAGGAAGGCAGTTGGCTAATTAGTAAGAAATGCAAGGAGAGCCTATTAAAATTGGTTAGAAATTAACTAAATACTATAACATTAATCATCACGTATATTCTTATGCAAAGTAGTAAGAACTTAAGGCCTCCCTATTCTAGCAAGGCTTGGTGGGTAAGGAGTCCCCTATACATCCAAAGATGTTCTGATACGGTATATCGTCGTTTTATGTATTTGAGTGGCTGCAACAATCCATTCAACTGCCCAGCCGTAGTATAAGGCGACGCAGATCTGCCAGACACGGTATGGAGGAAGCCTTGGGCTCATGGTGAGGAAATAGAGTCAAGAAGGTATGCGCATATGATTATATTTGATTTGTATGAGAATTTGTATACAAAGACGATATTTTGATGTGGGAGGCTCTTATCTGGAAGCGAGTTGCGGTCGATAAGAAAACCATAATATGTGTACATCCTCGACCGGTGACCGACGCCGTGTAACAGTCAGACAGATCAATCCCTCCGTTATGAAAATCATGCAATACCACCCAATACCGCCGGATCTTCACACCTAAACACAGTAGGAATACATATTCGTAGCAAGGAATTGATAGGCTCACTCAATTTGACGCTCGTTGAACCCCGGAAACCCCCTTGATCATCGAGTCCGGAGTAGCACCTGCCACGTTCAGCTCTGTTCATAGCTGCGAGAACACTAGGGAATAAGCGCTCCAGACGCATGAGCTGTCCGAGAAACCATTTACTATATAATCGTGATGAACTGAATGATATTGGAAAGAATGAATGAATCTATTGGATCTAACTATGACGAATATAGGCCTTAATATAGGCCTATATTGGTACGGAAACCGAAGTGACTGCCACGGAGTCCGGGGTGACTACTACGGACACCGACCAAAAGCGGAACAAAGGAAGTCTGCTTATGTAAGCAGGAAACCCGTGTGGAGGACTCTTCTAGAGCCATCGTCAAATCGCATCTGATCTGTCAGCGCACGCCTTAGCGAACGGCTTAATGGTTAACACATATCCACTCTTAGTTTCTTTGCCTTGGGGGCTGGTTCTTCATAGCCTTCTCTCTTGAGCTTTCCAATACTCAGTTTCACAGCCTTGCACAAAAATGGCCATAGAACTTCCTCCGGGTATCGACCTAAACAAAATCCCAGCGGGTACGCCTCCGCCAGGAGTGACGTCTGATTTGGGCGGTGGAGAGACTTTGGGGCCGACACTTATCATCATATCATGTATTCTGATGCCCATTATGGTCGTAACGGTGGTTTGCCGTACTGTCGCAAGTTATCGAACGGCAGGTCCTAAAGGCGGGCTTGGATGGGCTGAATGTAAGCTAACATGAATCCAAGGACTCGAGTCAGAGCATGAATGTAATGAAGTACAGATACATCCATTGGCGCAGCTGTTATCATTATTGCACATGCTTCTATTGACATGTCACGTAAGTGATAACTCTGAGATATTGGACACCGTCGAAATCAATCTCACTATCCAGTCCATAACTATATGCGCCATCAATGGAACACATCTGTAAGATCTTTGGGTGCAACATATTTCAAGGTCAATTGCCAGAAATCAAATGCCCTGAAAAGGTTCAAGAACTGAATTATCGGTCTCACAGAAAGTCTACGCAGAATCATTAATGGCCTGGCCAGCCATCTTCCTCGCCAAACTATCCATTCTACTGCTCTATCTTCGAATCTTCGAAATAAAGAAATCAATCAGAGTTGGAGTCGTCATCGGAGCAGTATGGGCATTTCTTGCCTACATCCCAAATATTGTCGTGAGCGGCTACTTCTGTGCTCCTCGTATTGGCCAGCCGTGGGATATCCGCATAGGTTCAACCTGCGACCAACCAGCTACCAAAAAATGGCTGGTCACATCCGCTGCGATGTCCTTGGTGCTCGATATTTTCATACTGGTTCTCCCGATCCCAGTGGTGCTTCGATTGCATTTGAATGGGAAAAGGCGTATTGGCGTTTTCCTTATCTTTTTCACGGCGGTATTGTCAGTAATGGCTCTATTCCTGCTGTTGGCTCGTCTGGAAAGATGAGGCTAATATGTCTATAGTGCTTGTATTTGCGCTCTTCTGACGCTGGTATACCGCGTCCGCCTTCTTATCTACCAGGACTCTATCTGGATTGGATCACAGCTCTTCATCACGAAGTCAGTCACTCGCCATCATGTATTTCATCTCTGGAGCACTAGCTAATTGATTCAGTGTCGTGGAAAATTACATCGCCATCATTGTTGGTGCCATACCCGGAGCGACGTCTTTCATCAGGAAATACGTAGCAAACTCGACAATGTTCCACCAGTTATCGTCACGCATTACCGCATCCCTTGGCTCGTTTGGAAGGAGCACCAGAGGTCAGTCCGCTAGCTCCTCCGAAAACAACTCAGTGAAGCTCGGAAGGATCAGCAGCAGCGATGCCGAGTCTCAGCGGGGGCCTGCTAAAAATGGCCCTCATAGCGTCGGTGTGCGCAGGATCAACGTGGAACGTGGGTACGAGGTGGAATATACTCAGTCGTAATTTGGGTGATGCCAGCTGTACAGGGTGCAGAATGTTGGTTTTATTTCTCATGGTTCATGGTTTCAAATTTCGGGGAATACAAGGGCGGGGAAATAGGTAGTACAGACGTACAATCAAAATATAGAACACTTGCACCGCCGTTCCCACGCCATAAGCGACAAGTGACATGTGGGCAATGCACTCAACCCCTGCCGCCCCGGTGGCTGTGGCTGCAGGAGTCGATCCTTCCCCGTGCGGCGTTTACTTCACAGCATGCAGGCAGCGTCAGTGAGTAAATTCACTGCGCCTCAAAATATTTTCTTGAAACTTGCACAGGTACAAACTGCAATCTCTTCATTACACCTTCCTGTCCACTTTCCTCGCCTGCGGATAGCTCGCCCCCGCTGAAACTTCCCTCAGCGCCTTAGATCGCAATGACCGCTGCACTCGAAAGTGTCCTAGTCACTGGCGGCTGTGGCTTTGTCGGTGCTCATATTGTTCGGCGACTACTCGATACCTCATCTCCTGATACCGAGCCCGTACAAGTTTCGGTTGTCAGCCGGAATCCCAAGAATAAGGACTCCCGGGTGACTTACCATGCCGCCAATATCACCAATGAAACCGAAATGAAAGAACTCTTCGAGAAAGTCAAGCCGCAAGTCGTTATACACACCGTGTCTCCAGATCCCCTAGACACCAACGCCCTGCAAGGCACCAACGTCGATGGCACCATGATACTGCTGCACTGTGCCACCGCCTGCCCCGAAACACGTGCCTTTATCTACACCTCTTCTGATTCTGCGTGCCAGCCCACACAAGAGGTCGTCACAGAAGATAAAGTGAAGCTATATGATGAACGCCATTACAACAATCCATACGGCAAGACGAAAGCCATTGGAGACACCATGGTACTCGCTGCCAATTCCCCAGACCTCCGCACCGCCACTTTGCGCGTCCCTACCATCTACGGCGAAGACGATCGCAACTTGATTCCCCAGCTGCTCGAAAGTGTTCGCAAGGGCGAGCACAAGATGCAAATTGGCGACAACGCCAACTTCTTCGAATTCTGCTACGTCGGTAGCGTCGCCGAAGCACACATTCTCGCCGCAGAGGCACTTCTGCGCGTCGATGCAGGAATCCAGGATCCCAAGTTGAAGGTCGACGGAGAAGCGTTCTTCATTACCGACGGGAAATCTCGGAAATTCTTCGACTTTGCGCGGGACTGCTATGCTGCTGCTGGAGCTCCTGTTGCAGAAAATGAGATCAAAGTTATACCACTTTGGGTGATACAGTCGGTGGCGAGTACGGGAGAATGGGCTTATCGTATCTTCACGCTAGGAACGAAGAAACCAAAGATGGCGAGGCAGAGTATTGATCATTTGGGTGGCGGAGGGTATTGGTCGATTGAGAAGGCGAGGCAGCGGTTGGGGTATGAGCCTGTGTTAAGTCAGGAGGAGGCTATTGAACGGAGTGTGAAGTGGGGTATGAAGGAGGCAGGTATGGAGAAATCTTCGTTAGACGGACCTTTGCCAAAAATATAAGCCTTCATGGCCTGGATTTCGGAAGGTGTTGTGCTCTTTTCCATGAGGCTTCCTTAAGTTTCAAAGAAATGTGCAAACTGCAAAAACCCGGTTAGAGCCGGCAAGATTTGTGAATAAGAGATACAAAAGGCAGTCTCATGCAGGGCGGTTTTGGGCTTGGAATGGCTTGCATGTTGCTGTGTTGTCACCTTCGCGCTGGACGACCCACCTTCGCCAGCACCCAATGCCACCGCACACTTCAGAACCCCTCCGCTACCTGATTGACTTTTAATCCCCCAGCCGCAAATCTGAATCCGATCTACTCACTCATCAACTTCTGATTCCTATGTAGCCAACATCTGGTTGAAACATGGCAAAGAAAAAATGCAAAACAGCACTTAGAAAAACTAGCCAAGCAGTCTCGGTCGAAAACCGAGCTGAAAGTGGCGTGCCGGGGGTTTCGTATGGCTTCTATCCACCAATAATACCTCCTTTATTTAGACTTCCTTTTGCTAATTCTACTACCCCTCCAGACCTTATTGTTCTCCACCTTTCAGACTCAATATTGGGCCCAACAAAGTATCCTATTGCGTTGCGCAGCCATATCTCTGCCAATACCCGAAATTAGAGTCGAAAAGAGATGAATACTCAGAGTGGGGCATAAATATTCAACTTCCGGACATAGACGAGGATATCGGCCACACACTGGTACATTTCTTATATACCGGAGAATACCAGACTCTGAGTCCATTGGCCGTCCTAGACAATGCTATTGAATACAAGAGAAGTATACGAATCTACTATGTTGCAAGAGGGTATGAGCTGGATGACTTGGTATCGCATGCGAAGAGCAAAATGCGAGAACTTGAAGAAGGGCTATCGATCTTCTCGATTTTAGACATCGCGGTCGAGGTGTTACCAAAACTCTTGCCAGATGAGACTTGGTTCTTTGAATATATCCACGACATAATTCTGGAAGCCTTTAGGAAAGAGCAGGGCTTATTTACGGACGAGCGTTTCTTGGATTGTATGGGGAAGGATGTCGCCTTTGATAAATTCCTTGTAAAGAGCATTGTCAAGGTCTACACCAGCAACATCTCAGGTGTAGTCCGCAAAGAAGAGGAGTCATCTAGCACCACCCCTCAACCAGCTCCAATAGTCGAGTCAGCAGACGTACCTGAGACTGAAAACGTGGCTGCTCTTGAGCCCACACCCAAGATAGAACTAGACCCTATTGACAAAGAACCTACGAGCGAATCCGAACCGATTGAAAAGACCCCGTCATCACAAGAAGCGGGGCCGAGACCGGAATCAACACCAGAGCCTATAGCGCCAGAGCCAGTGCCAGAGTCGGCGTCTAGATCTGGCCCAAAACCAGAGCCAGAACTTGACTCAGAATGTGGACTATCGATCGGGAAAGCAGCTGTACAGGAGCCTGTACCGGCATCTCAGCTTCCATTCGACCGTTGGGCTGGGGATTCAGCAGTGAATGGGAGGCTAGTCTATAGGCGCCTAGTGATTCCTCCGCTTGCAATCCTGACATAATCTAGCTAGAAGATTCGAGTGAAGACGAAACGGAAGGAGAATGTAAGCCGCTCTGAAATAAGTCCACTAGCTACAGCAATTTCCTAACCATCTGTCCAAATTTCAGGAGCTGCAGGCCGTGATAAACCAAGTTGCCTTTTAGCTTACTCGTAAAGGGAACCGTGGTGGAGACGAATGTGAGAAGGTTGATGAGATTTGGTAAGCTAGCTCGAAGAAGGGTCGCAACTAAATAATAGCTTTGAGTAAGCCGTCAAGGGGTCATTTAATTGTTTGTAGCACACCCTACAAGACTGTTCTTCACTTTTATCGACGGGAGCGGCTCCACACACGTTGATGTGGCTTTAATCTGACGGGCTTTCACTTGGCGTTTTCCTGATCCATGTTTTACTTATTTCTCTGCTCCTTTTCCCCTGGTTTGGCCCAAATTAATAAAAAACCTTGTCCTCAATTCTTTAGCCAAATTACAAAAGTTATAGGACCCTTCTCATTTTTTTCCTACCAGAATACGTGAGAAGTGATATCTCTACAAAAGAACAAACCCAATACCCACCATGTGATCGATTTTTGATATATAAATACAACACCGTAAATTATCTAGTTGAGATATACCACTAGAGGGGTACATTCATATGAAGACTATAATTTAAATTTATATGTAAAAAGCGGATCGAGTTAGCATTGCCAACACGGAAAACCTGACTCAACGGGATCACCACATTTACCTCCTTAATATTCCAAGAAGATGAATCGTATCCCGGACATAGCTGAATATTTTCCTGGAGCCACTGTGGATCGAGAAAACGCATCGGAGGTCTCGGGCAATTTGCTTCACTATTGGTGACAGCGTTTTAGTCGCGAATAATGCTAAAAATATAGATCCCATGTTTTTTTCCGAATCTCCTATCGAAGGGCGTAAGAGATTAGTAGAACCCCAAGACTGGGCGGGGTTGAGAAAGAAACGAACAGGCAACCATCACGCGCTCAACATCTCGAATCAGCTTGAGTCCCCGAAAAAAATGTTGATAAACATAGGAAATAACGTTATATCTAATCTAGTCATTGCATCATGCTTTCACGTCCATAATTGAGTTTCGAAGAGATCCTCGAACAACCCCGCTCGCTCAAAACGCCAGCCTCGCAGAGAGGAGGCAAGAAAAAGAAACTCATAAAGAGTACAGAGAGTATGGCGAGCTTTTCTGATCTACCTCCCGAGCTTCGAGTCCACATATATTGGTATGTGATTTCGAATGTTTCCCATGTTAGCGCCGGTCCACGATTCTACCCTCGAGACCGTACCTCAACATTCTGGCCAGTCCCGCTTTTCAATAAACTTTCAAACAAATATCAGTATTCAAATATATTCACAAGAGTTCCTACGGATTTTATGATCCCATTGAACACTAACAGACTTATCACCATTACCTCTACGCAGTGGTCGCATGAATGAATATATTCATGAATACATTCATTAAATGAATTAAATATTTTAAAGTCCTTATGAATGAATATATTCATAAGCCTTGAATATGCCAAGAAGGGTGGCGTAGTAGGTGTGGGCGGGAAGTTGGAGGGTATAGGCTAGAAAATGCGCCGGAATACCTGTATATACGTATGTAAATCTTAGTAAGCAACCTTATGAATATATCCATAGCTTATGAATGAATGAATATTTGGGTACGCTTATGAATATGAATTGAATATAAGGGTCATATTCTGAATATATTCATTCATGCGACCACTGCCTCTACGGACCTCGTCCACTCAACGATCCACGCCCTCCTGCATACCACAGCTTGGATCTGGCACGAGGTCTCCAGCCTGCTCCTCCAGCGGTGCACAGTTGATCTCGTTATATCCTACAACCGGATATCCTCCCTCGGCCTCAACGAGACCAGTGCTTTTATCCATATTCAGTATTGATTAATGATTATTGAATATTGAATATTAACGGTTAATATGCAATATCAATACGATATGTTTAATACTAAAAGTTATTAAATATTAACAATTTTTGGGGTTAAGGTAGTAAAAAATTATATAGATGCCTTGGTAGATGACTCTGGCCCCTAAGCAATACGTGCATATTTCAAATTTATTAGGTAAACCTATATAAAATTAAAATGTACAAACATTGCACGTTGGTTTACAGAATATTGTATACCACATTGTTAGTTTTTACGCGCCCTACATACACCTAATCTTTAACTACCTTATCTTTAACCAACGCCATGCTTTCCTTATCTACTAATACAATAGACAATGATAATATATCTACCTCTGCTATTTTGGAGCTTAATTTAGATTAGTTTACCTACTCTAGTAATAGCAACGCGTTAAGTAACTCTATACTAAGTATACCAGGTATAACTTCCTCTTAATTGCCTTATAAAAGACAAAGACTTACTGCTACTTCTACTTAGCAATTTGCCTATAATCCTCTTCCTTATAAAGCTACCTGTGATAGCAAGAATTAAATCTGGTACTGCTTAATGTGCAAATAGGACTTAGCCTTTTTAATATCTGTTTGCGCCCACCTTAACAAAAAGCATAGTATAGAGATTTAAGCTGGAGAGGTTAAAGTAAAGTAACTGCGGTAGAAACGCCTTATAAATATACTAAGTAAATTGGAAGGTTCTAAATAGCTTAAACACAAAGCTTAAAAAGAGCAGATTCTTTAAGGCGCTATTAATCGCGAGGCCTTTAATAAAGCTCTTATACAACTAATTGCTATACGCAATCTACTATATAATGCAGCTACCTGGCTAGAGCTATATATATTACTTATAACGGTTAATTATACTACTAAGGAAGTTGTAATTAATGTGGTAGGAACTATACCAAAGCTAATTGAGTAATTATACTTAGTACATTACAAGATCCTAAAAGAAAAGCTTTAAGGCTCCCTTTTAAAAATCCACTCTTAATTAATATATGGACGTTACTAAATCACCACTCCCTCTAAGTAATTGTTGCCTATTTTATTAATGTGGAAACAAGGCAGTTATAGAAGGCTCTACTTGCTCTACTAGAGCTCCCCTTACATAGTGGCAAAGACCAAGCTAATGCCTTTCTTTAAGTTACTAAGAGCTATAAAATTCTAGGTAAAATTGGCTATATTTACGGCAATAATTACAGCGCAAATAATAAGATGTGTCGCTATATATCTACGGGCTTTAAGGCAAGAGGACTCCCCTACTAGGACCTAGTTCACCACCAAATTTAATATAGTAGCTATATTATTAATCTTGCCTTTTAAGCCTTCCTCTACCTTAAAGATAAAGATATAATTAATAAAGCTATTTAGCAAGTCTTACTTAATAAAAATTTAACAATTAATAAGAAGCTTATATAAAAGATAAAGGAAGCAAAGGCTGTAGGCTGGAGGAAGATTGGTGTTAGCGACTCAGTTAATCAAGGCACGAGCACGGCAAGAGGGTCGCGCAAGCCTGTACAATTGGATTGTCTATAAACAAGAATCCAAAGCTAGAGAGAGGAAAGGAGAAGAAGAGCAGCGCCGCTTAATGTTTTATGCAATCTTTGCATTATATAACCGCAATCTGCAGCAATTTGCCAGTACCGTAATACTGTCCAAAATTGTCTAAAACTATCTACAATTGTCCGCTACAATCCACTACCATAATCCACCGTTTTCCACCAGCGCTATAACATTACCCCCCCCTCCAAAAAAGCCTGCCCTTAGGCTTTATATGTCCGTATTTATGTCTATAGGGTGTTCTTATCTATATGCCTAATAGGTAGCTTATCATCTTCACTATACTAGCACTTTATCTACTTGTCTAGATACTTTAGGGGTTCTAGCTTATTAGGGTATTAGTTATAAAACTCTTTAAGCTTCTAGGGGTAACCTATAAAATTCTAAATAGGGTACTAGGTTGGGTCTAGATTATAACCTTTCCATTAGATACAGTATTTTAGTGTTCCTTATACTAGTTTACAGGCTAGTATTTTATTAACTTCCTATTTATTATCGCCATTAACTTAAATTAGTAGCGGAGGCTCATTCTTTTATCTAGGTAGTAGGTTATTTATAGCTTTCTATAGCTTATCTAGTAAAAAAACAGGGTGGACTTTAATTAAGTCTAGGAGTTTAACCTTGTATAAGTTGCCTTCTTTATTAAGGATCTTATACAGTCCTACTATCTTATAGTCTAGCTTACAGCTAGGCCATTCTATCTTCTAGTTCTTTATTATAACCTAGACCTTATTGTCTATAGTAAAGTTAGGCTTGCGCCTATGCTTATTTACCTACTATTTTATTAATTTCTAGGCCTTCTCTAGGTTCTTATAGGCTACCGTCTATGCTTCTTCTAAGCATCTAGCATATTACTGTACTTCCTTATAAAATAGTTTTTTATATATAGTCTATGGTCCTTCTAGTCTTTTCTAGTTAAAGCTTATATAAGGTAAGTATCCTATTTTTAGCTAAATAGGTGCAAACCCCATAGAGTTATAGGGTAGGGTTGCCTAGGCGTAGTCTATTATAGGTAATAGTTTGCTCTAATTGTTCTAAAAGTAGTTAATAAAGGGCTAAAGTCTCTGGTCCAAGTATTAATTTATAATCTCCATCTAACTGTCTATCTAGGGGTAGTATACTGTAAAAAGCTTTAGCTTAATACCTAGGATTTAGGTAAACTTATTCCAGAAGGCTAATATAAACTACGGCCTATAGTTGGATATAATAGTATCTAGTAGTCTATAAATTTAGTAGACATAATAGATATACAGTTAGGCCGCCTCTTTAGCATTAATATTCTTATAATAGGGGATTAAGAACGGGCGCTTACTAAAGCGGTTAACTAGGATTATAACCATATCATATCCGTTGCGGTCTATAGGTAACTTATAGAAGTCTATAAAGATATGCTACTAGGGGCATTCTGGTATTAGAAGTGGCTTTAATAGCCCTAGGGTCTTATCTTATAGAATTATAGACCTATAGCAGTTGTTGCAGTTCTATATATAGCGGTTAATATCTATAACCATTCCAGGCTAGTAGTAACGGTTACCAATAATCTTATAGGTCTTATTCTTTCTAGGGTGGGCTATAAAGACCTAAGCATATGCTTTGGCGATAAGCTAAGTCTATAAGTTCTATTCCTCTGCTACTACTAGCTGTTCCTAGTGCTTAAGCAGTCCGTTTTCTAGGGACTATAGGCTAGTAAAATCCTTTACCTTTTTATAGTACTCCTGTAGAAAAAGGGCCGTATAGTTTACCTACAGTAGTTTATTAATAAGGTTAAGTTCCATAGAATTAATAGGACATATTTTAGCACTTAAAGGGTCCATATTTAGTTCTGCCTATATTTAGGGGTTAAGGCATTCTGGTTATAGTAGCGTCTAAGTCTATAATAAGATCTTTGCAGCTGCCTGGTTATTTAGGTCCTATTTACATCTTATAAGAGTATCCATATGGTTAGTAGCACCTAGCCTATATATAATTAGAAAGTTAAACTAGGATAGGACCTCTACCTAGCGTACCTACCAGGCTATAAGGGCCTTTATTATTATAAAATATTCTAGGGCTTTATAGTCTAAAATTACTTAAATAGGCTTAGGGGCTCCTTTTAACTATATTCGCTAGTACTAAAAGCTAGAGATAATAGCTAGCATTTCTTTATTATAAATTAGGTAGTTTAGCTTAGTATCTATTATAGTCTTTAAATAGTAAGCAATAGGGTACCATTTTCCATTTATCTACTTCTAGAAATAAACGCTAGCTATAACGCCGTCTAAGGCATTAGTTTCTAGCATTAAGGGCCATTTTAGGTTAAAGTAGGTAAGTAAGGGAGCAAAAACCAGTTGTTTCTTAAGCTTATTAAAGGCCTGCCTATATACGGTATTAAAGTAAAAGGGCCGGTCCTTATAGGTAAGTTAGCTTAGGGGCTGGGTAATTCTACTATAGTTCTTAATAAAGCGTTGGTAGAAGTTACAGAACCCTAGGAATAACTGCACCCCCTTTATAGTCCTTAGGGGTATCTATTAGTTAATTATAGCTGTCTTTTCTAGGTCTGCCTTAATTCCATTTATACTAACAATAAACCCTAGGTACTTTATGCGCTTAACACTAAATTCCAATTTCCTAATATTGGCCTAGAGGCCAGCCTCTTAGAGCCGTTATAGGACTTTATAGATATGCTCTTTATATTCCAACTTATTCTTAGAGTAAATTATAATATTATCCAGGTAGGCTATATAGATGTCATCAAGGTAGTTAAAGAGTGTATTATTTATATATCGCTAGTACATAGCTAGTCCGTTAGTTAGTCTAAAGGGAAGTACTTTATATTTATATATTCTATAATAGGTCTAAAATATAGTAAGGTCTTCTAATTTAGGGTCTATCCTAATCCAGTAAAAAGCCTAATAAATATTAAGCTTAGTAAAGATTTTAGCTCTACTTATTTAGGCTAAAGTCTTATTAAGTAAGGGCAGGGGGTAGTGGTCCTTATAGGTTATATTATTAAGTTTATAGTAGTTAATACAGAAACAAAGTCCTCTATTTAGCTTCTTGGCAAAGAGAATAGGTAAGTTAAAAGGGGCTTAACTAGGCTTAATAAAGCCCTTATTTAGGTTATTAATAAGGTACTGCTTTATAGCCTATAATTCAGCAGTAGACTGCTAACAAAGGGGGCTATAATTAAGGGTGTCTTCCTTGTCTGGCTTAATCTTAATCTTATAGTTATAAGGTTGGTAAGGTAGAAGTATATTAGATACTGCCTTAGAAAATATATCCTTAAATTTCTAGTGTTAATGGGGCAGTTTCTATTTTACTAGCTTCTTATCTATAAGCTTACTTTCCTATCTACTAAGCTTACTTTCCTTTTCCTTAATTATTTGATTAATTTTATATAAGCTAGTAGTAAAGGCAACAGTATTAGGTTAAACCAAGTTCTGGTAGAATTCTATAGCGCTAATACAGCAGATATTAACTGGGGGAAGGTCTATAGGTTTCTTTACAAACTTTTATTAGGCCGTATTTTATAGTATAGGGTTTATAGTCTTCCTTAGCTCACGTTCTATTTTCCATAAGTTGTCCTTCTAGTCTATTAGTTTAGTATAGCGTCTAGTATTCCTAGCCTTTCTTTATAGCTATATAGGGCCTAAGTTCTCTATAGGGGACTTAACTAAGTCACTACTAATTTCCTAGATCTTTAGTATGGGTAGTATAATATAGGTAGTCTGGGGGCGGTATAGTATATAAATCTGTTACAGATTAAGCTATACATCCTTCTTAAAGGCCTAGTCCCTATATATAGCATTAGCCTAGTAAATAGTATCAATCTAAGGCCGTATAAGGTTTTCTATTACAATACTAATTTCTTTTATAAAGGAAGGGGTTAGGGGTAGAGATTTGGGCTAGATAAGCCGTTTACTCTATATATTAAGCTGTAAGCCTAAATAGGCTAGCCATTTTCTTCCTAAGATTATATTATGGCTTTCTAGGTCTATAATAAGAAAGGGGATATTATACTACCTTCGTCTATTAACACAGAGGTAGATCTATAAAATAGTTATAATAAGTAGTCCTATTTGTCCATTATACCCATAAATAGGAACTGGTTTAGGCAGTTCCTTAAAAGGCGTATTTAAAAATTCGGCTAGCTTTATGGCGCACTAGGTGTCTATTAAGGTAAAGGCATTCACTCTAGAGTTAGCTAAAGCAAAGGTTAAAACTTAATATCTATTATAAAATAAAGTATAAGGGATAGTGTAGCTTCTTTTACTAACTAGCTAACCCAGATTAACATATAATATATTAATTCCTTTTAACCCTAGAGAGAAGTTTTTCTCTAGGTGTTACGGCGCTAGTAGAAAACGGTGGATTATAGTAGACGTTATAGTAGACGCCGAGTCACGTAAGTCCATGTAACTAGAGGACCGCATAAAACTTTACACGGCGCTGCTATTCTTCTCCCTTCCTTTCTCTAGCTTTAGATCCTCGTTTATAGACTATTAATTATATAGGCTTGCGCGTCCCTCATACTGTGCTCATGCCTCAATTAACTAAGTCGCTAACATTATCCAAAGCTCAACTACTCTTTCTTCCTAAGAAGGAACTTAAATATATCTATAAAGGACACAGAATAGGACCCTAAGGACATTACCAGGACTATAAGGACAGGACAGACCCCTAAGAACCAAAAGAACACAAATAGAACGCGAAACCTAAGAATAGAACACGCATAGACCAGAACCCCTAGAAAATAAACAAACACCGGAAATTACCTAATACCCCTACCACCATGCCAAGAAATACAGCAGCCGGCAAAGCCGCTGCAGGACCCGCAAATACCTCCAATAGTGAAACAGTCGCCGTCTCAACCCCCCAGGAAGAGCTTGCAGCAGCTAATACCGAAATTGAATAGCTTTAAGAGCTACTTGAAACCAGAGACACCCCTATACCTAGTAAGGAGTTATTAGACACCTAGAGACTTACTATAGTCCTTAAGACCCTAGCCCAATATACAGCATCAGCATCGTTGCGGTCCGCGAAGGTTACAGACCCCTTGTTGCTTACAGACGGAACTAACCCTACATTTAACAATTAGAAGCTTTAACTACAAGACAAGCTTAAAGTTAATATAGACCACTTCCCTACTACCTAAGCTAAAATGGCCTACATCTTCGGCCGTACTAGTGGGGACGCATAGACGCATCTACATCCGCGATACGCCTAGGACTTAGCAGACCCCTTCCTCTTTAAAGAAGAGATAGTTAACCACCTATCTTCCATTTACAAGGACCCCTTTAAGACATAGAACGCCCGCCTTAATTATAAAGCTCTTAATATAAAGACAACGGAGACCTTTTTAGCCTTCTCGACCCGCTTTTTACACCTAGCCGGCCAAGCCTAAATTCCCCATAAAGACCTAATGCTAGACCTCTTTAACAAGCTTACCCTAGACCTACAGCGCGCTATACTGCCAGTTTTTACTACTATATAGACGCTAAAGGTACTTACAGACCACTGCCTAGCTATTAACTAAGGCCTCTATTAAATTAAGGCATAATCTAAGCGGTATAAAGCTAGAAACTCTCCAAACCAGACTATAAGCACTTTACAAACGGCCTATAACACCCTGGCACAATCTGTAACTCCTATAGCACCAGCCATATAGCCTGCCATTAATTTAGCAGCTAGCTATACAGCTAGTCCTACTACAGGTCCGGTGCATACTCGGCCTATATACAACAACCCCTATAAACAGGCCCTTAGTAATTAAGGAGCTTGCTTCTTATATAGCTAGAAAGACCACTTTACAAAGGATTGCTAGATAAAGGCAAAAACGGATAAGGTTCTATTAATTTAGGAAGATAGTACGGAGTTGGAAAAAGAGGAACCCTAGAGAAAGACTCCTCTTTAGGGTTAAAAGGGATTAACATATTACATATTAATCTAGGTTGGCTAGTTAGTGGAAGAAGCTACACTATCCCTTATACCTTATTCCGCAATAAATATCAAGTTTTAACCTCTGCTTTAGCTAACTCTAGAGTAAATACCTTTGCTTTAATAGACACCCAGTATACCATAAAGCTGGCTAACTTTTTAAATATACCCCTTAAAGAACTGCCTAAACTAATTCCTATTCACAGGTATAACGGATAAATAGAGCCACCCATTATAACTATCTTATAGATTTACCTCCGCATTAACAGACAAAGGCAGTATAACATCCCCTTTCTTATTACGGACCTCAGAAGCCATAATATAATTATAGGGAGAAAATAGCTAGCCTATTTAGGCTTATAGCTTAATATATAGAATAGACAGCTTATCTGGCCTAAAACCCTACCTCTAACCCCTTCCTTTATAAAAGAAATCAGTATTATAATGGAAAACCTTATACGGCCCCAGATTAATACTATTTACTAGGCTAATACTATGCGCAAAGACTAGGCCTTTAAGAAGGATATACGTCTTAATCCTTAACAGATCTATATACTACGCCGCCCCCAAACTATATATGTCACGCTATCCGCACCAGAGACCTAAAAAGTTAGTAGTGACCTAGCTAAGCCCCCTATAGAGAACCTAGGCCCTACGCAGCCCTAAAGGAAAACTAGGGATATTAAATGCCATACTAAGCTAATAGACAGGAAGGATAACTTATAGAAAATAAAACATAAGCTAAGGAAGACTATACACTCTATACCGCAAGATATAGCCTAATAAGCGTCTGTAAAGAAACCTACGGACCTCCCACTAGTTAATATTTACTATATTGGCGCTGTATAATTTTACCAGAACTTGGTTTAGCCTAATACCATTACCTTTATAACTAGCCTATACAAAATTAATCAAATACTTAAGGAAAAGGAAAGTAAGCTTAGCAAATAGGAAAGCAAGCTTATAGATAAGGAACTAGTAGAACAAAAACTGCCTAATTAACACTAGAAATTCAAGGACATATTCTCTAAGGCAGTGTTGGATATACTTCCACCTTACTAACTATATAACCACAAGATTAAGATTAATTAAGGCAAGGAAAGTACCCTTAGCTTTAGCCCTCTCTACCTACAGTCTATTGCCAAATTATAGGCCATAAAGCAGTACCTTATTAACAACCTTAATAAGGGCTTTATTAAGCCTAGCCAAGCCCCTTTTAACTTGCCTATTCTCTTTACCAAAAAACTAAATAGAGGACTACGCTTCTGCATTAACTATTATAAGCTAAATAATATAACCTATAAGGACCGCTATCCACTACCCTTACTTAATAAGACTCTTACCCAAATAAGTAGAGCTAGGGTTTTTATAAAGCTTAATATCCGCTAGGCCTTCCACCAAATTAGGATAGACCCTAGGTTTAAAAAGCTTACTATATTTTAAACCCATTACAGAACGTACAAATATAAGGTACTCCCTTTTGGACTAATTAACGGACTAGCTACATACCAGCAGTACATAAATAATGTACTCTTTAACTACCTTAATGACTTCTATACGGCCTACCTAGATAACATTATAATTTACTCTAAGAATAAGCTGGAATATAAGGAGCACGTCTATAAAGTCCTACAATAGCTCCGCAAGGCTGGTCTCCAGGCCAATATTAAAAAATTAGAATTTAGTGTTAAGCATACAAAGTACCTAGGTTTTATTATCAGTACAGACGGAATTAAGGCCGATTTAGAGAAAACGGCTGTAATTAACTAGTAGACACCCCCACAGACCATAAAGGGGGTATAATCATTTTTAGGTTTCTGTAACTTCTACTAATGCTTTATTAAGAACTACAGCAGGATTACCTAGCCTCTTAACCACCTTACTAGAAAAGACCAGCCATTCCACTTTAATACCATATATATGCAGGCCTTTAATAAGCTTAAAAAGCGGCTGGTATTAGCTCCCCTACTTGCCCACTTTAACCTAGAATGGCCCTCAATGCTAGAAACTAATGCCTTAGACAGTGCAATAGCCGGTATTTTTTCCCAGAAGTAACTGGACGGAGAATGGCACCCTATTACATACTATTTAAAGACTATAATAGATGCCAAGCTAAACTACCGTATCCATAACAAAGAAATACTGGCTATTATCTCTAGCTTTTAGCACTAGCGTGCACAGCTAAAGGGGACCCCTAAGCCCATTAAAGTAGTTTCGGATCATAAGGCCCTGGAATACTTTATAACAACTAAGGCCCTTATAGCCCGCCAGGTATACTAGGCGGATATCCTATCTCAGTTTAACTTCTTAATTATATATAGACCAGGCGCTATAAACTATACGGATACTCTTATAAGGCATAAATAGGACCTAGATAACCAGGTAGCTATAAAAATCTTATTACAGGCCTAAGCACTACTATAACCAGAGCACCTCAACCCCTAGATATAGGCAGAACTAAATACGGACCCTTTAGACGCTAAGATATGCCCCATTAACTCCACGGAACTTAACCTTATTAATAAACTGCTGTAGGCAAACCATACGGCCCCTTCTCTACAGGAGTGCCACAAAAAGGTAAAGGATGCTACTAGCCTATGGTCCCTCAAAAACGGACTGCTTAAGCACCGGGAACGGCTAGTAGTAGCAGAGGAACAGAATTTACGGACTTAGCTCATCGCTAAAGCATATACTTAGGTCTCTACGGCCCACCCCAGAAAAAATAAGACCTGCAGAATTATTAGCAACCGCTACTACTGGCCCGGAATAGTTATGGATATTAACCGCTATATATAGAACTGTGATGACTGTTGTAGGTCTATAATTCTACAAGACAAGACCCTAGGGCTATTAAAGCCACTTCTGATACTAGAACGCCCCTAGTAGCATATCTCTATAGACTTCCACAAGTTACCTACAGACCGCGACGGATATAATATAGTTATAATCCTAGTTAACCGCTTTAGCAAGCGCCCGTTCTTAATCCCCTATTATAAGAATATTAATGCTAAAGAGGCGGCCTAACTGTATATCTACTATGTCTACTAAATTTACGGACTACTAGATACTATCGTATCTAACCATAAGCCGTAGTTTATATCGGCCTTCTGGAACAAGTTCACCTAAATCCTAGGTATTAGGCTAAAGCTCTCTACAGCATACCACCCCTAGATAGATGGTTAGACAGAGATTATAAATTAGTACTTAGACTAGAGACTCTGGCCCTTTATTAACTACTTTTAGGACAACTAGAGTAAACTACTACCTATAATAGACTACGCCCAGGCAACCCTACCCTATAACTTTATAGGGTTTGCACCTATTTAGCTAGAAATAGGATACTTACCCTATATAAGCTTTAACTAAAAGAGACCAGAAGGACCACAAACTATACGCGAAAAACTATCTTATAAGAAAGCACAGCAGTATACTAGACGCTTAGAAGAAGTATAAACAGTAGCCTATAAGAACCTAGAGAAGGCCTAGAAATTAATAAAACAGTAGGCAAATAAGTATAGGCGCAAGCCTGACTTTACTGTAGGCAATAAGGTCTAGGTTATAATAAAGAACTAAAAGATAGAACGGCCTAGCCATAAGCTAGACTATAAGATAGCAGGACTATATAAGATCCTTAATAAAGAAGGCAACTTATATAAGGTTAAACTCCTAGACTCAATTAAAGTCCACCCTATTTTCTTACCAGATAAGCTATAGAAAGCTGCAAATAACCTACTACCTGGACAAAAGAATAAGCCTCCACTACCAATTTAAGTTAATGGCGATGATGAATAGGAAGTTAATAAAATACTAGCCTATAAACTAGTATAAGGAACGCTAAAATACCGTGTCTAATGGAAAGGTTATAATCTAGACCTAACCTAGTACCCCGCCTAGAACTTTATAGGTTGCCCCCAGAAGCTTAAAAAATTCTATAACTAATACCCTAATAAGCTAGGACCCCCAAAGTATCTAGACAAGTAGATAGAGTGCTAGTATAGCGAAGATAATAAGCTACCTATTAAGCATATAGATAAGAACACCCTATAGACATAATACGGACATACAAAGCCTAAGGGCAGGCTTTTTTGGAGGGGGGGGTAATGTTATAGCGCTAGTAGAAAACGGTGGATTATAGTAAACGTTATAGTAGACGCCGAGTCATATAAGTCCACGTAACTAGAGGACCGCATAAAACTTCACACAGCGCTACTATTCTTCTCCCTTCCTTTCTCTAGCTTTGGATCCTCGTTTATAGACTACCAATTGTACAGGCTTGCGCGTCCCTCATGCCGTGCTCATGCCTCGATTGACTGAGTCGCTAACACTAGGGTTCCTCTTTTTCCAACTCTATACTGTCCTCCTAAATTAATAGAACCTTACCTATTTTTGCCTTTATCTGGCAATCCTTTGCAAAATAGTTTTTCTGGCCGTATAAAAAGTAAGCTCCTTAATTACTAAGGGCCTATTTATAGGGGTTGTTATATATAGGCTAAGTATACGCTAGACCCGTAGTAGGACTAGCTATATGGCTAGCTGCTAAATTAACAGTAGGCTATACAGCTAGTGCTAGAGTGTTATAGGCTATTTATATAGTGCTTGCGGTCTAGTTTAAAGAGTTTCTAGCTTTATACTACTTAGCTTATGCCTTAATTCAATAGAGGCCTTAGTTAATAAATAGGCAGTGGTCTATAAGTACCTTTAGCGTCTATATAGTAGTAAAAACTAGTAGTATAGCGCGCTATAGGTCTAGGGTAAGCTTATTAAAGAGGTCTAGCATTAGGTCTTTATAGGGAATTTAGACTTAGCTAGCTAGGTGCAGAAAGCAGATTTAGAAGGCTAAAAAGGTCTCCATCGTCTTTATATTAAGAGCTTTATAATTAAGGCGGGCGTTCTATACCTTAAAGGGGTCCTTATAAATAGAAGACAAGTAGTTAATTATCTTATCTCTAGAGAGGAAGGGATCTGCTAAGTCCTAGGCGTATTACAGACATAGGTGTATCTATATATCTCTGCCAGTACAGCCAAAGACGTAGGCCATCTTAGCTTAAGTAGTAGGGAAGTGGTCTATATTAACTTCAAGCTTATCCTACAATTAAAGCTTCTAGTTATTAAATGTAGGATTAGTTCTATCTGTAAGTAATAGGGGGTCTGCAACCTTCGCGGACTATAATAATGCTAATACTATACGTTGGGCTAGGGCCTTAAGGACCATAGTAAGTCTCTAGGTGTTTAATAACTCCTTGCTAGGTGCAGGGGTGTCTTTAGTTTTAAGCAGCTCCTAAAGCCATTTAATTTTGGCATTAGCTGCTATAAGCTCTTCCTAGGGGGTCAAGATGGCAACTGTTTTACTATTGGAGGTATTTATAGGTCCTATAGCGGCTTTACCAGCTGCTGTATTTCTTGGCATAGTGGTAAGGGTTTTAGGTAATTTCTGGTGTTTGTTTATTTTCTAGGGGTTCTGGTCCATGTATGTCCTATTCTTAGGTTTCGCGTTCTATTTATATTCTTTTAATTCTTAGGTCTATCCTGTCCTTATAGTCCTAGTAATATCCTTAAGGTCCTATTCTATGTCCTTGTCCTATTTATAGTTTTATAGATAGATATTTTTTTAAGTTCCTTTTTAGGAAGAAAGAGTAATAATAAGCTTTAGATAATGTTAGTAACTTAGTTAATTAAGGCACAAGCATGGTAAGAGGGTCGCGCAAGCCTATATAATTAGATTGTCTATAAACAAGGATCTAAAGCTAGAGAGAGAAAAGGAGAAGAAGAGCAGCGCCGCTTAATGTTTTATATAATCTTTGCGTCACATAACCGCAATCTACGGCAATTTGCCAGTACCGTAATACTGTCTGAGATTGCCTAAAACTGTCTGCAATTGTCCGCTACAATCCACTGCCATAATCCACCGTTTTCCACCAGCGCCGTAACAATTGGTATGCTTAGTAAAGTTCACAACCTTATTATATATATTTAGGCGTTGGAAACTCGCTATAATGAGTTTAAAGCCTTAGCCGGGCAATTAATTCCTTTAGATAATAATACTTGGTGGAACTTATAGTTTACTATACTTAAGGTTATTAAGGATAAGAAAGTTTAAATAGTAATTAATATATACTCTTGGAACTAGTATAGGGAAGTAAAAGATAACTACCTCTTACCTAAAGATTGGTAGATTATTAACAACATGCATGCCTTTTTAAAGCCGTTTTATAAGGTTATAATAATAAACTAAAGCAACTTCTTATTAATTAATTAAACGCTATATACTATAGATATTCTTATTAAACACTTTAAGCGTTTAAAGGTAAGCCTTTTGGAGGCTATTAAGGCTCTACTAACTGGCAATATTTAGGATTAATATTGCCCAAATTAACGCCTTCTCTCTGCCATTATCACTAGCTGGTATACCTTTAATAAATACTATAAGCTTACTAACAACACCTCTGCATACGCAGCCTTAATCCTACTTCACCCCTTATGTTAAAAGACTTATATTAAGAGGCACTGGAATAAGAAGTGGCACAAGCAATTATTTACTGCAGTAAGGAAGCTTTAGGAGGACCACTATATAGAACGCTTAACCAGCTCTATAGCTTCCAAATCTACTAAATCTACTAAGCCTTTCAAAACTGAACTCTATATGCAAATGCTTGACGTTACTAGTAGTGTTAAGGAAGAGTATAAAGAATTTATTAAAGGAAAGCCCATATTAATACAAGGCACGGCTCTTAACTAGTAGCTTAATTTAACTTACCAAGCTAACTACCTACAACTCTCTCAAATGGCTATTAATATATTATCTATTCCATCTATATTAGCAGAGGCTAAGCGAGTATTTTTAGGTGCACGGCAAACGGTCTTATGGGACCGTATGTCACTCGGAAGTACGAATATTAAGTATACAGAGTGCTTAAAGAGTTGGTTGCTTAGTAATATTACAGCTAGGGGAGGGCTTGTGGTAATGAGCGTAATAGAAGACGCTTTTAACGTCTTGGCAAATTAAGGAGAGCCTAAGAAGCCACTGCCAACTACACCAAGCCAAGGATCGTGAAGTTGGCGATAGTGGTGAGAGTAGGGGTGAGAGGGCAGCTGTATTTTAGAGCACTACTAAGGCCTAGAGCAGTACGGAGCTTGACTACAACTATATTCCTATACCGAGACTTTACATATATAATTTGGATTCAATATTCAGTAAAATTTTAATATAAAATTTGGTTTTAATATCAATTTCAATACGGTCTCATATTGATATTGAATATTGATAAAAGGCCTGAACAAGACCCTGCTCGACGCCATCTTCCAGCAACCAGCCTTCGTCCCCTGCCTCCAGCGCGCCCGACACCTCAATATCACTATCGCCCACTACCTCCAGCATGGCCCCTTCTCGCTGCTCTGCCTCCGCGATTGCGTCCTGAAAACCGTCACCTGGCTCACGCAGCTCCCACGCCTCCCGCACCTAACCATCAGCTTCCTCGACGACGGCGACACCGCCCCGGCATCCGCCAGCGACGCCGAGCGCCTGGAGCGTGACGCCGTGCGCCCGCCCGCCGATGCGCACTGGACTGAGACCTTCGACGGCGTGGTGCGCCCGCTGCCCGCGCCGTTTCCGCGCCTGCGCCACCGCTCCGTCATCGAGCTGCTGCTAGAGCCGTTCCTGCTGGTGCGCAACGGGACCCGCGTCGTGGTGCGGCCGGTCGCGCGGCTGGCGGCGCTGCGGGACTTGCAGGGGACGCAGGAGTGCGCTGGGCAGAGCTTGTGTGCAGCGCTGGAGGCGTGGATGTGTGGGAAGGAGTGGCGGGGGGCGCGGCAGCATATGGGGAGTTTGGTGGAGAGGGCAAGGCGGTGGGGCATCTCGAGGGCGATGGGGGCGAGGTGGGCGGTTGAGGAGACGGACAGGATTTTGGATGGGGGAAGGGCTTTTGAGCAGAATGTGTTAATGGGTAGGTTCAAGAGTGCTTGTAGAGATGGAAATGAGATTGGGGGGGGGGGTTCGGGAGAAGACTGGATGGATTCGGTGCGATTGGGTGGGACGGGCAGATGACGGAGGGGATTAATGGAGAAAGATGGATTCAAGAACGACAGTGCAATGTGCTATTATTTAGTCTGTTGAATTTGTTTGCAAAGCAAAGACAATGAACATGATGGGGTAATTCGAGTCTGATAATGTACAAGTCAAAGGGCTCAGGAAGCTTCTCTTCTAATATGGAAGCTACGGATGGCATAGAAGGTAGGTTGACCTAAGTTTGTTCAGCGCTATGAAAAGTAGAGTAATAATAGGATTTGTCTAATGGAACTGCAAGTGTATGCTACACGAATATCATAGAAGAGGCAAACAATTCTGCTACTGAACTAAACGGGCTATAAAGTTATAATCTGCTTAATTAGCAGATATGCAACGGAGTACCTTCTCATCATAGGAACTTTAACCATCTTATGGAATGCAATGCAACAGATCCGATCTAGGTAGGTGGTGTTGACCGCTAATTAGCGCCAAAAAGGCTGGCAACACCACTAAGTGGCCTCTCAAGCTTGAACATCTTTAGCTCAGTCGTAAGTGTCGTGAGGTCCATGCCAATAGGCTAGTGATGGGTAGCTGCCCATCTTCTATCCTCTGACACCCTCTCCCTCTCTCATTAGTGCTTGAAGAGCGAAGCGACGGCTTCTCGGATTTGAATTCAAGGCGGATGAACTTAACGCCAATCTTCCACGCTCAAGTTTTAATACCTTTTAATTCTCAACAGCCTCGTTTGAACACTTCCTGTAAGAGCTCATCTAATCATCTCTCACAAATTCTAATTAGAATTGTCTAGCATGTCTGGTCTTCGAACCCCTTCTCACGCAACCGGTGCCGAAGCTATTTTAGTGCTGGGGGTGATTTCATCGATTTCAATTGTCGATGGGGCTAAGCAAATCTATGACGCCGCAACGAATGCGCAACGCCTTCCTGAAACTTTTCGCGACGTCGCAGGTCGACTTCCAATCGTTAGGAATATCTTGGCCTCAGCAAAGCAAAATATTGATAAGGGAGACGTTGATGAAGATTCGTGCAAGGGAGTGAAGCACGTTGTTGAGGTTTGCGAAAAGAAGGCTAAGAAGCTGGATGAGCTGCTCTCATACAACTTGCTAAGGTGGAATATCGCATGGATGCCCCTCAGCTGAAACGAGGTTTATTTATTTCATTTCGAGGGAAGTAAATCAGCTTAACAGTGGCCGCTAGCCAGGATACTACTACAGGTTAACCAGTATCAAAGAAGATTTATATCATTAGCTTGCGATGGAATTAAATGAGAAGAAAGCAAACTTGGACTGCCAGAGGAGGTTAAAAGGTGCAAAAGCTGTGACGAGCTTGGCTGGAAAAGAATCTGAGTGAGTGGCAGAAGGACAACAGTGATTATTCCAAGGTTGCAAAACCTCGTGTCAGCCGGAATTTGAGGCCATATATTGTCCTAATTGGCGCTGCCAATAGGACCGGTTCTTTTGGTGCCAAGTTGGTGTTCAACACCTGAGTTGAGAATAGCCGGAACGTTCCACCATCGCAACCCCTCATCAAGGGCGAAAAGTATAGAGCTCTTCTGTAACTGGCTACTGCATCGTCCGCTTACAAATACTGATGGGATAAAGCCTTCTTGTTGAACGGACGATTAGGAATGAGAACTCTGTCTATTAAAGAGGGCTCTAGAAGCTCTCTCTATATATAAAATAGGTGGTAAATAGAATGACGACTACGTCGTCATTTAGTTGGTAATTGGTAATGGAAATAGGTAATGAGACATTTGATGAGATATTCGATGAGACATACTCTAACCAACTACCGATACCATTCTGATGACCGGACTACGGACTCCGAAAGGCTATGGTTACGGACATTGAACGCCTAGCTTAGGGTACTAGTGACCCATCTATTTTCTTTTGGACGTCTGGCTTTGGTTTCCATCCTTTAGGGCGCTTCTGCTCAGCAATGTAGTAGCAGTCGTTGAATCGATGTACGAGGCCGTATATGCATTCCTTATGCCACCTTGAATTGGAATTTGAGTTGCCTGAAGAGTTGCAAATGCGGAGTTACTGGCAGTAGTAGTAGACGATTCTTGCTGCATGCGGTAGTGTTCCTTGAATTCCTCAATTAAATCGATGATAGATGGGGCGGCATCGTCCTTCCGTTCTTCCCTGATGAGGTCTACTTCTAGTGCTCCTGCGAAGCTAGAAGAGATGGGCTTGATTGCTCGAACAAAGTCGTAGTGTGGCCTGAATCATTGTACGTCTGGTAGCTCTAATTGTTCCGCAAGCTTGTAGACGTTCCGCCAGCTGTTCAGCCATTTTTCGATGCTCTGCTTTTTATTGTAGGCTTTCAGAGCCGTGTATTGATTGAGGACGTCGTGCTTTCGACCTGAGGTAGTAGGGGCTAGTGCATTCTTGAGCGCTTGAAGCCGTTCGTGTACCGTTTCGAGGCCGTCGATGAGGGGAAGGTAGGCTACCGATGTGGTGCGAACGATGTAGTTGCTGATATCGTTTATAGCCTGTTCTTTCTTCTGGTGTACGCGGAGATCGTCCTTGTATTCGGCGTAGAGTTGATTGTAGGCAGTGAGCTTGATCTGGTCTAGTTGGGCTATCGAGGTAGCAGTGGGAAGTACGTCCGCAGGTGTAGGTCGACTCGGCGGTTCCAGCTTTGGAAGCTCGTCTTTCTTCTTGGATAGGTCGACATACTGCCAGAATGCATATGCGGCCTCGTACATCGATTCAACGACTACTACTACATTACTGAGCAGAAGCGCCCTAAAGGATGGAAACCAAAGCCAGACGTCCAAAAGAAAGTAGATGGGTCACTAGTACCCCGAGCTAGGCGTTCGGTGTCCGTAACCATAGCCTTTCGGAGTCCATAGTCTGGTCGTCAGTATGGTATCGGTAGTCGGTTACACATACGATGGTAAGTAGCAGGGTAGTGAGACATAGGGTTCTAGACTTGAAGCCAGTATTAAGGGTGGTAAGGAAACCCGATTCAGTTCGACACTTCTTTAGTTACATCCCTCGACCGAGCTTTCATTAAGTTGTGAGTCAGGCGGACACAAACTGCTTCTTTGAGAGTACATGAGGTGTGTATTCTACAGAATAGATACGAGGGTGCTCTTAACAGAAAATGATAAGAAAGCATTGTGGAGCAGGGTATACAGAATTATGCGGTTTCAAACAGGTAGAGAAAAAGAAGGTCGAAGTTATGGTTTGGGAGATAGTAGGTCCAATTTTGACTAGTGCTGCAGTCGAATTCTGCGTCCCCTGAGGTTCGGAAGGATTTTGTATACGAAGCTAGCGATCCATTTATCCTATCGTCCGTTGAAGTGTTCTTGTCGAACTGGATCGGATTTCCTTACCACCATCTTAATACTGGCTTCAAGCCTAGAACCCTATGTGTTGAACGGACAACCAGGTATGAGAACTCTGTCTATTAAAGAGGGCTCTAGAGCCTCTATATATACACCAGATAGGTAACAAATAGGTTGCAAATAGAATGACGACTACGTCGTCATTCGGTAATGGAAACAAGTATTTAGACATTCGATGAGACATTTGATGAGACATACGAGGTAAGGAGCGGGGTATTAAGACATAGGGTTCTAGACTTAAAGCTAGTATCAAGATGGTAGTAAGGAAATATAATCTAGTTTAACACACCCCCCTAGCTACACAGAGCCTTCTAGGCTGCTGCAAAAAGTCATAATATTAATTTAGTGTTAAGTTTTAAGAAATCCTCTATAGAGTTACCTTGCCCAAATATTATCCAAATTAAATTAAATTAGATCCTTAATGTTAATAAGGTTTAATTATTAAACAAACGTCTTATACTTTTAATAAGGCAGAGCCTTTGTTAAGCCGTTTGCTGTTATATCCACAGTAGGGACCTATTTAATATTAATCCTTCCTTTACGGACATCCTGGCGGAGCTAGTAGTAATAGATATTAATATATTAGAGCTTAGTGTTGAGCTTAGCATTGCTTTTAGTAAGGAGTTATATTATCTGTATATTGTTACAGTAGATCACTTGCTTTTTATTGGTGTTAAATCTAACTTCTTTAAAGAATCACTGCCACTAAATTAACTTAGTAGCTGCATGCAATAGAGCTAGGAGCTCTGCCTCCATGCTTAATTTTATTACTAATTTTTGCTTAATTAATTGCCAGTTAATTGGCCCTTTAAATAAGGTAAATAGGTAGCCTTCTATGCTCTTCTTATTAACTGAATTGTCTTTAAATAATGTGTTGCTTGCCCTTACAAAGATTTGGTTTATTATATTCTCCTTTAAGAACTTAATTACAAGGGTCTTTAATTAATAGAGATAGGCAATTGCCCTTATAGCAGCTCTGTTGTGTATTAGTAACAGATTTTATAAGAATTCCAACAGCTTACTTGCCGTTTTTGCCATATCTGGACGGGTAATATTTACTGCATAGAGCATTGATCCAACCTTCCTCTAGTACAGATAGGTGTCCTACTTTAAGACCTATTCTAGATTTAGGTTAAGCTCCTTAATTCCTATAGATGTGTATACCTTATAATAATCTTTAACTTTAAAGCTTATTGCGATCTTATTAATATAGGAGTCCTAGCTAAGCTAAATCTTCCTATTCTCTTAGTTGCGAATAATTTAAATCCCTAGGAACTAGGTAAGGTCACCTAGGTCCTTTATTTTGTACCTTTTTATAAGGTGCTCCTTAAACGTTTTAAGCTTAAGTAGGTCCTTCTTTCTATAGGCAGCTATAATATCATTAATATAGAAGAAGACTATCAGCCAATCGTTGTGATATAGGCAAGGCTCCTCCGCCACTGGCTTTAAGCCTTCCTTTTTTAGTGTTATAGTTAAGTTGCTATGCTATAGTAGAGGTAATCATCGCAATCCGTAGAGCGCTTATTAAAGCAGTAGGCATTTACCCTTAATCAGAAATCCATTTAGACACTTAATGTACATAACCTTATTAATCTCGCTATTTATAAACGCGTTAACGGCATTACCCTGCCAGCAATCTAGGTTAAATATTACGATAATAGCCATTAAGGCTCTAAACGATTTTACTACTAGAGTTGCGGCATATATATCCTTATAAACTAACTCTTATAAGTCACCTCTTGTATAAAAATAAGCCTTAAACCTCGTTAGATATCTATTATTATTAGTCTTACAGGTAAATACCCAGATAATAGGCACAGTTTTAATGTGGATTGTCTTATTAATGACTTAGAATGTTCCTTAATTTTAAAGGTCTGTGTATTCCTTTTTGGTAGCAGCCACAAACTCTTTCTTATATTAATGTCTTTAAAGCTCCTTTCAATTCCTAAGTAGCGGTGGGAGCTAATTGCAGTGCAGCTTTTTGTAAAAGGTAAGCCCTACATTAAAGGCTAATCTTTAAGCTTAAAGGCTTTAGTTATTAGTAACATTAGTAAGAAAACCTGCGTAGGTTTTTAATTAATCTTTAAATCTCTTTCCTTTAACCACGTTTTGCTCCCCTATATTGCCATTAATCTTCTTCTTTAGCTTAGCTTTATTAGTTAAAACTATAATATAGTACTGCTTCTTTACTAAGGTCTTTAAGGACAGTGGTGGAGGCTCCAGTAAGTTAGGTTCTGGCATCTTATCTAGGGTAGGAAGCCCTAGAGCTAAGTTGTCTTTAGAGCTTAAATCTTATTACTTACTACTTTCAGTATTAGGCTCCTTTTAATTTCTACCAGAATCCACCTATTGTCTTCCTTTAGTATTAACTTGAATCTCATCTAGAGTCTTACTGCTTTTATTAGATAACAATTCCAATTTGTCTTAGAGATTCTCTATTTAACGGACATTAATAATTTCTAATATTTGGTTAGTCTTTACTCAGAGTACATTTATAAGATCTGGCTATGAGTTATTATAGAGCAACTGCTTATTAAACTTTATATCTCTTATTTTAATAACCTTCTTCTAACTTAGAATGTAAATTTGGAAGATATTTGTTAAATTATACCCTACCAGATATCCTATATAGGCCCTTGGCGCAAGCTTATTTAGACATAGAATATTATATTTAAGAGGATAGGCCCTATAGCCATAGACTTATAGGTGTCCTATATTAGGTTTTAGTGGTATTATACCTATTGCTAACTAGATTTTCTTAAAAGGTGTTTTCTACCTAAGTCTTCTACTAGGCGTCCGATTAAGTAGATAGGCAGCTGCTTTATAGGCTTCTAGCATTAGCTTTTCTAGTAAATGGGCCTTAATCCTTATGCACCGAGCCTTCTATATAATCACCCCCCCAGATTGTTCCGCTGGACCGTTCTGTAATTAAGTATTAGGTGCTAATCTTTTAAGAGTAATTCCTTATTTAGCTATCTAATCCTTAAATTTGTCTTTAAGAGACGTCTCTTTATCTATGTGGATTATGGCTACCTTAAAGCCGTATTGTTGTTTAATGATATTATAATATGTAATAACTCTTTGGGTAAGGGACGACTTCTTAACCATTATATCTACCTTATTCATTCGCGTCACGTCATTAAGGAAGTGTACCGCGTACTTATCGCCATTAAATGTAACTATTCCGGGTATTAAATTAAGGTGGATTTTATAGAAAGGAACTGTTAACTAAGTTAGTATTCTTCTAGATATCACCTTATAAGCTTTACTTACTCCACACACTTTACATTCTACTGTTATTAGGCCTTTTAGAATCGCGCCCGTTACTAACTTAAGTAGTTACATAATTGCTTCTTTTTCTATATAGCCCAATCGCTAGTGCTATATATAACCTTCTACCTAATTCAGTAAAGGCTTTAATAAATGCTTTACTGGTTTTAATTAAGTCGCAAAGGAAGCCTCCAGTAAGTCTTTCTTTGGCTTATTATATTTAATAGTTTTCTAACTATAGTAGTAGCCATAGTGGGTGTATGTTACATTGTCGCCATAGTAAAGAGTGTTCTTTTTATTGTTCTAATAGACGCCCTTATTATTAAGCTTTTGGAGGCATACTAGGTTAGTGTAAAAGCCTAGTATAAAGGCTGCTCCTAAAAGCTGTATCTACCTCTTCCCTTTTGGGTAGTTAATTGTAACTATAGCTGTGCCATAGCCTTTAATTTCTTTAATATACGAGCCCATATAGATATGGTCTAAGGTAGGCTTAATATTACTAACAAATCTAGCTTAATCGTTAATAACGTATAGGTTAGTTCCTAAGTTAAGAATAATACTGTTATAAAGCTTGTAACTAAAAGCTGTATTATAGGCTCCTACTTAATAAACTACAAAGCCTCTGTTAGGCTCTTAAGAGCTCTGCTAGTTGCCATCCTTTAGCTTCTTATTAGCTTAATTGTCCTTTTTAATTTACTTAATACAAGCCTTAATTTCAGGCATTGTATTAGCAATCTTTTTATCCACCTTCTTCTAAATTTTATTACTTGGTTTAAACCACAATAGGTAAGGAATTAACTCTAGAATATACCAGCACTTATTAAAGTAGTAATGCTTTCCGCATAGGTACTCTAGCGGCAGTTGCCTTTCCTTCTTTTACTTATCTGCTAACAATTCAGACTTTAACTTAGGCTTTAAATTTGGTAACTTACTTAACTTGTCCTTAAAGATGGCTGCGAAGGATCCTTATGGGGGTTTGCCCTTTTAGGCGAGCTCCGTACAATGGTAATTTTAGTAGATTTTAACCAGTTTAAAGAAGCTAGGAAGCTTCTCCTTTTTCCACTCCATCCTTTTAAGCTAGTTCTTCCAATATTCAGACCAGCTTGGTATAATTAAATTAACCGCGTATACAAAGTCTCTTACTAATTGGTTACTATTTATCTTAGGTAGATCTAGCTCCTTACACTTAGTATACACCTTTTCCCATTCCTCTACCTAGACCTCAAAGTTCTAGTTCCAAGGCGCTTTCTTAAGCTTTACATACTGGGTTGCAACTTAAAGCTTTTAGGCGTTGTTAGTCAGAGCAATTCTCTGCTTTAGTAACACTAAGACATTATAGGTAGTGACGCATTTAAATGTGTAGATAAGGTAGGTACATAAGATTAAGCTTTAGATGCAGCTGCGCAACGTATTAAGAGCTAACAGCTGTTTTCTGTAGAGCTTTAGGTTGTCCCTATAATTGGCCTTAAGTATACGGAGCTCCTTCTTCTCCTCCTCATCTAGCTCTGCGAGCTTCATCTTCCCCTAGCTATTAGCATTTTTAGATAAGGCATAAACAGATTCTTTAAGCTTTAGCAATTTAGTCTTAGGTGTTAATAGGTTAATATACTCCCAGAAACAATTATTATTTGCTTTTAACTTAATTACCTTAATTTATTCATCCTAATTGTTTAGGCTTGTAAGAATTATGGATAATATAATAACAGGTTTAGTTTCTTGTTAAGAATTCATTATTGTGGTTGTCTATAATTAAGATAATAATTAATTGGAATAAAGGCTTTGGAATTAAAGATAATTTAGTAAACGGACTGGGCTTATAACTGTTAAACGGACAACCAGGTATAAAAACTCTGTCTATTAAACAGGGCTCTAGAGCCTCTATATATACACCAGATAGGTAACAAATAGGTTGTAAATAGAATGACAACTATGTCGTCATTTGGTAATGGAAACAAGTATTTAGACATTTAATAAGACATTCAATGAGACATACGAGGTAAGGAGCGGGGTATTGAGACATAGGGTTCTAGACTTGAAGCCAGTATCAAGATGGTAGTAAGGAAATACGATCCAGTTCGACACTATGTCTCAATACCCCGCTCCTTACCTCGTGTGTCTCCTCATATGTCTCATCGAATGTCTTATCAAATGTCTAAATACCTGTTTCCATTACAGAATGATGACGTAGTCGTCATTCTATTTGCAACCTATTTGTCACCTATCTGGTGTATATATAGAGGCTCTAGAACAGGGTGGTTGTCAATAAGTCAATAACGCTTCAATCAATATTAATATTAATAACTTTGTCAATAATTAAACATCTAAGCTACCTCAAGCTCATTATTTGTAATACCACTCCGTTTCTAATGTTTCAAGCACTCTACTCTCTCAATATTTTCAGCTCCTAATTGCGCCCTTTTCTATAAGATTGTACAACAAGCTCCTAAAAAGACTCTCTCTAGCTTATTGCTTATCGCTGGAATTAATAAAATATTAATTGCTATATACGATAATCTTAGCCAGCGATTTCTTTGCTGATCTTAACACTACTATTTAAGAGTAGATAGCTTCCCGATATTATACGGTTCTCCATTACTATAGTCTTTATACTTATCCTAACTTACTAACCAAGCATATATTTCTAGATCTTAAGCAATCCTATTAAATTTATTAAGATCCTAATCTTAAGAGGGTTTCCTTTTATATAAGAAAGAAATAAAAGGAGTAGGCGCTTTTTCCTAATAAGACTCCTAAAGCTCTTTAACCTTTTATAGTATTAGCTTTTACCATTTAGCCTTCCAGTTTACGCGAATATACTTTATATAATAGTTTGGATAAAGAATAAGGGTAGCGGCGTAAAGAGAAGAGTTGTTAGTTTTACTATAGTACTTATTAAAGGTCTCCTACCCTTTCCTAATTTAGGAGCTAAACTCCTTATTAAAAGCATACTTAAACTACTATATAGTATTAGCCTTATCTAGTAGAAACTAGGAATTCTACTTATAAGGGCCTTTTTAAAGTGCTTAATAAGAATATCTATAGTAAAGAGTACTCTATTAATTATTGCGTAGTCTCCCTAAGTTTCTAGGGTTACTTAATAGAATAGTTAAAGAAATGCCTTAGTTATATAAAAAAATTTCTAGTCCTTTAGATAGAGATACTCTATCTAAAGCGTAGTAAAGTACTTCTTTAAATATATATCAATGGCGTTTAACTGTTGTTTAGCTATAGCTAGCATTTAATACTAGCTATTCCATCTTATCTGGTTATTAAGTAAAATTATTCTTCCTGCTAGATCTTTAAACTCCCTTATATAACTAGCCAAATTGCGGATATATATAATAATATTATAAAGCTTTCTAAGTGGTCCTATAGCCCAAAAAGATACCCTTTACTTAGCTTTGCCTTTTACTTTTACTTTTACTTTTTATTTATTATATAACTTAAGCTATTCTATTTTAATTAGGCCCTTAAAAAGAAAAGCTTATATAGCTAAGTTAATAATATAGCCAGTATAGCGGATCTATTAGAATATAGAATCCTAATTAATATTCTCTTTCTCTTAGAGATAATTAGCTACTATATAATAAAGTGTAAAAGGCAAAGGGGCGAGTAACAGGCGCCCCCTAATAGCTCTATAGTGGTAGAGCAAAGTGTGTGATACTAGCGCGTCCGTAGGCTTGTTACGGCAGCAGTGGTTCCCAAGGAGGTCAAAAAGTAAGGTAGAAGAGCACCACAGGCGACTCGCAGACGACCTATAGGCGAGTCCCTAAAGGCGGGGAGATGGATTACGGGGTTTTCTCAAATAGAGCTTTCTCCCCACATGTATATAAGGAGTAGTCCGCGTGGGTCCAATAGGGATCCGAATTGGACGTTAAGTGTAAGGTGACAGGCTCTGCACCACCTAGCCACGGCACAAACCCCAAAAGGTAAGCGAGTGACTGGTAAGATACCAGTCATGGCTATACGGAACAATATATATAGGCGAGGTGACTTCGTCACCTGACATTAAGTAATGAATAATAATAATAATAATAAAGCGTATTGTTTAAAGTAGCGTTATTGCAAATAATAGAACTAGGCTTTTATATAATTCTATAGTCCTAAAGCACTAGAAGAAGAGTAGTAAATTACTTTTCTCTATTATGGTTTGCTACCATATAAAGGGTAAGGAGTGCTTTAACGAGCTTCTCCTAATATTAGTTAATAAAGTATATGCAGATCCTAAGGAAAAGAAGCCGGTTTAGAGAGGTCTAGATATTAAGTAAAATATAAATACTTAATAGTGTTAATTGAAGCTTCTTTTGTATAATATCTTTTTAGAATTACTATAATTTCTTAATCTTCTTTACAACCTTAAAGTGTACTATTATAATTCGGCCTTTTACTTCTAGATTTAGAACTTAATAAAAGGTATAGAACTTAGGTCATTTAATAATATAGAATAAAAGGTTTTATATAAGAATTAATAAGACTAATGCCTTATTAATAAGGTCCTAGTTTAAGACTTTTTAAAGAACCTAGGTATTAAGCTATTGTTACGGCGCTAGTGGAAAACGGTGGATTGTGGCGGACAATGGCGGACAATCGCAGACAGTTTTAGATGGTTGCAGTTATGTGACTTAAGGGCCGCATAAAACCTCAAGCGGCACTGCTACTCTTCTCCTTTCCTTTCTCTAGCTTTGGATCCTTATTTATAGACAATCCAATTATATAGGCTTGCATGCGTCCTTCTTGCTATACTTATGCCTTAATTAACTAAGTCGCTAACATTATCCAAAGCTTATACTACTCTTTCTTCCTAAGAAGGAACTTAAATATATCTATAAGGACATAGAATAGGACCCCAAGGACACAGAATAGGACCCTAAGGACATTACTAGGACTATAAGGACAGGACAAAACTAAAAGAACATAAATAGAACGCAAAACCTAAGAATAGGACATACATGGACTAGAACCCCTAGAAAATAAACAAATACTAAAAATTACCTAAAACCCCTACTACTATGCCAAGAAATACAGCAGCTGGTAAAGCCGCTACAGGACCTATAAATACCTCCAATAGTAAAACAGTCACCGTCTTAACTGTTAGCGACTCAGTTAATCGAGGCAATAGCACGGTAAGAGGGACGCGCAAGCCTGTATAATTGGTAGTCTATAAACGAGGATCCAAAGCTAGAAAAAGGAAGGGAGAAGAATAGCAGCGCCGTGCGAAGTTTTATGCGGTCCTCTAGTCACGTAAGCTTATGTGACTTGGCGTCTACTATAACGTCTACTATAATCTACTGTTTTCTACCAGCGCCGTAACATTACCCTCCCCTCCAAAAAAGCCTGCCCTTAGGCTTTGTATGTCCGTATTATGTCCATAGGGTGTTCTTATCTATATACTTAACAGGTAGCTTATTATTTTCGCTATACTAGCACTCCATCTACTTGTCTAGATACTTTAGGGGTCCTAGCTTATTAGGGTATTAGTTATAGAATTCTTTAAGCTTCTAGGGGTAACCTATAAAGTTCTAAGTGGGGTACTAGGTTGGGTCTAGATTGTAATCTTTCCATTAGATATAGTATTTTAGCGTTCCTTGTACTAGTTTATAGGCTAGTATTTTATTAACTTCCTATTTATTGTTGCCATTAACTTAAATTGGTAGTAGAGGCTTATTCTTTTGTCTAGGTAGTGGGTTATTTATAGCTTTCTATAGCTTATCTGGTGAGAAAATAGGGTGGACTTTAATTAAGTCTAGGAGTTTAACCTTATATAAGTTGCCTTCTTTATTAAGGATCTTATATAGTCCTATTATCTTATAGTCTAGCTTATAGCTAGGCCATTCTGTCTTTTAGTTCTTTGTTATAACCTAGACCTTATCGCCTACGGTAAAGTTAGGCTCGCGCCTATGCTTATTTGCCTATTATTCCATTAATTTCTAGGCCTTCTCTAGGTTCTTATAGGCTACTATCTATGCTTCTTCTAAGCATCTAGTATACTGCTATGCTTCCTTATAAGATAGTTTTTCGCGTATAGTCTGTGGTCCTTTTGGTCTCTTCTAGTTAAAGCTTATATAGAGTAAGTATCCTATTTCTAGCTAAATAGGTGCAAACCCTATAGAGTTATAGGGTAGGGTTGCCTGGGCGCAGTCTATTATAGGTAGTAGTTTACTCTAGTTGTCCTAAAAGTAGTTAATAAAGGGCCGAAGTCTCTAGTCTAAGTATTAATTTATAATCTCTATCTAACCGTCTGTTTAGGGGTAGTATGCTATAGAGAGCTTTAGCCTAATACCTAGGATCTGGGTAGACTCGTTCTAAAAGGCTAATATAAACTACTACCTTTGGTTGGATACAATAGTATCTAGTAGTCTATAAATTTAGTAGATATAGTAAATATACAGTTAGGTCGCCTCTTTAGCATTAATATTTTTATAACAAGGGATTAAAAACAGGCGCTTGCTAAAGCGGTTAACTAGGATTATAACTATATTATATCCGTCACGGTCTGTAGGTAACTTATAGAAGTCTATAAAGATATACTGCTAGGGGTGTTCTGGTATTAGGAGTGGCTTTAATAGCCCTAGGGTCTTGTCTTATGGAATTATAGACCTACAGCAGTTATCGCAGTTCTGTATATAGCGGTTAATATCTATAACTATTCTAGGCCAGTAGTAGCGGTCGCCAATAATTCTATAGGTTTTATTTTTTCTAGGGTGGGCTGTAGAGACTTAAGTATATGCTTTAGTAATAAGCCAAGTCTGTAAATTTTATTTCTCTGCCACTACTAGCCATTCCTAGTGCTTAAGCAGTCCGTTTTTAAGGGACTATGGGCTAGTAGCATCCTTTACCTTTTTATGGTACTCCTATAGAGAAGGGGCTGTATAGTTTACCTATAGCATTTTATTAATAAGGTTAAGTTCTATAGAGTTAATAGGGCATATCTTAGCGTCTAAAGGGTCTGTATTTAGTTCTGCCTATATCTAGAGGTTAAGGTGCTCTGGTTATAGTAGTGCCTAGGTCTATAATAAGATCTTTATAGCTACCTAGTTACCTAGGTCCTATTTACGCCTTATAAAAATATCTATACAGTTCGTAGTGCCTAGTCTATATATAATTAAGAAGTTAAACTAAGATAGGATATCCGCCTAGTGTGCCTAGCGGGCCATAAGGGCCTTAGTTATTATAAAGTATTTTAGGGCCTTATAATCCGAAACTACCTTAATAGGCTTAGGGGTCCCCTTTAGCTATATACGCTAGTGCTAAATATAACGGAACCTTGTAGCTTAGACTACGGTGGGTTCTGTTATTGGGCTAGGTATATAGGTACGATAAAAACAACAACGTAATAATAACTGGTGGAGTGGTTGCCTAACAGATTAACTCCAATTATATTCTAAGATTTACTACAAGAAGAGAACTATCTATGGTAGGGACTGAGGTCCTTTAAATACACAACCATACTCCTAAGAAATCCTCTCTTATACGTAAGGTATGTGTTGTCTATATTAAACGTAACGTCCCTTCTGTTTAACACAGTTAATACGTTCAACACTACGTAACCTTGGTTACTATTCCTCGTTATATAGTTCTACCAGATCTATTCTAGACCGTACCTGTATTAACCAACTAGCTTCCGCCGACTTCTCTTTAAGTAGTTATAACATTGTACTTAAAGCGTCTGTAACACTATCTCCCTCCTCTTTATCTTTGTCCTTAAAGATTCCTAACATCTCTAAGTTGTCTACTAGAGGTGTAATATCTGTTTAATTAGTCTGGTTAATATCCTTACTTATTATACCTAAAGCTTCTTCTTCTCTTTCCTGGGTTAAGTGTTGCCTTTATACGGTTTCCTCCATACTATCGCTTAGTGAAGTAATGGCGATTCCCTGCTCTAGGTGCGCGAAAGAGGGGTTAGTTTATATTACGCTGGCAAGTCCTTTATCTTAACAACCCTCTTCTTGCTCTAAGTATACTAAAGTAAACGTTTAATCGTCCTACAACGTTCGCTCTGTTTTTAACGCTAAGTATATGCGTCCTATTACTCTTAACAGTCTTTAAGTTCCCTAAGTAACTTATTATAGGGTTTTATATTTAATCTGCCGCTGTGAAGCTTAATAGTAAGCTGGCCTCCGCGCTCCTTAAGGTTTAACATGCCTTAGAAGAGTCTACACGCATTCTTAAAGCTTAACGTTTAGCTTATGCTTGTCTTTAACGCCTTAAATATATCCATAAGAAGGTCCGTTCTAAGGAGTAGAAACTAGTTTAATAGGGTTTATCTAAGCTAGGTAATAAAAGGATTAGCTCTCCTCCTACAAGGGAAATAACTCTAAGTAGCTTAATAATTGCTCCTCTTGGGTCCCCCTTAGGTAACTTGTTTTTTAGCAATCCTTTTTTGTTAATATTACCTAACCTACTTTCTTTTAATACTTCTGTACCTTTCCTATAGCGTTCTTTAGGTTGCTTAGTGGTTTCTAGGTAGTCTCGCTATAGCCTATCTACTTTACTTTATACTATGTTTTATCATCTATATCCTTATAACTAATAATCTTTAAAACTTGCTATTTGTCTTCCTCTTGTCCTCTATATATATCTGCCTTATAGACTAGTGGCTTAACATTTCCGTATGCTAGCTCTAACATTGCGATATGCTGTATAGGGTAGATTTTTATTTTGGCTGGTAGGTTCAACTTATATATAACTAATAAAATTCTTTGCTTAACTTTAAAAGGTCCTAGTTAGACATAATTTAACTTCTTACTTGGTCGTTAACTCTTGAAATTTTTATATAGTAGCCATACTTTATCTCCCTCCTTAAGATCTGGTCCCTTAGATCTCTTAGCATTATAGTATCTTTTTATTCATTCTTATACTAGTTTAGCTGTTTCTTTAAGGTCTATATAAAGATTCATTAATGTCTCCATTCTTTGTTTAGCTGTACTACTTGTCTTTTTTACTTAACATGGCAATAATAATATTCTTAGCTTATATCCGTAATTCACCTTAAATGGTAATATCCCCATTCCTTCTTATAGTATTGCATTGTATGCAAACTGTGTAACTGGTAATAGCAATACCCAATTATTTTATACGTAATTGACATAATGCCTTAGATACTATTTCAGTATTTAGTTTAGTCTTTCCATTTATCTATCTGTCTGTGGATAATACGCTGTAGATATTACTACGCAAACCCCTTATTCTGCTAGAAATACTTCCTAAAATGCTACTATAAATCTTGGATCTCTATCTAATATAACCTTATCTAGTGCTCCGTGTCTTATAAATACTTCTTTTATATAGATTCTAGCGACATCTTCTACTAATATCTCTTTAGTGTATGCTATAAAGTATCCCTACTTTATTAGCTTATCTACTATCACTAAAATCGCATTATAATCTTATCCTATAATAGAATCTCTTAACTTTAGTAACTTAACAATAAAGTCCTATAATATAACTTCCTATAGTCTTCCTGGTGTCTTAACAGGTTATAGCCCTCCGTACGGCTTATGCCTTATTGGTTTATTTCTTTGGCAATATAGATATTTCTTTATAACTTGTCTTGCTAGTCCCCAGATTCCTTAAACAATGTATTCCTTTTAAAGTCTTAACACTAAGCCTGTAGCTCCATTATGTCCTTATGTTATTCCCTTATGGAATTCCTTAATAAATTCTTCTATAATAGACCTAGGCATATACGTTGCTTCTCTATTTTCATATTACTCTAAGTCTGGATCCTCTACCTATACTTCTTAAATCTTCTATATCTAATTACTCTCTGGTAATTTATGGGTCTGACCTTCTTTAGTCGCTATAATCTTCGGATAATTGTACCTAATTAATCCGTCTTAATCCTTTCGCAATAAAGCTCCTAATAGCTTTTTATTACTTTATAGTTTAGCTTTTCTGCTTAGAGCGTCTGCTTGTGCATTATCTATACCCTTGGTATACTAAATTTCGAAATAGTATTCTATAAGCATTTCCGCCCATCTAACCTGTCTTTAGTTGAGTTCCTTTATTGTTAGGAATTCTGTAAGGTTCTTATAGTCCGTTTTAACTATAAATGGTTTCTCTATGCCTTGTAAGAATGCTCTTTATTTCTTAAGTGCTGTAACTATACCTAACAACTCTTTATTGTAGATGTTATAGTTTAACTCTAGTGGTGTTATCTTTTAACTATAGTATGCCACTGGGTGCTATCCATCTTAATATTTCTATAGGAAGCACGCCCCTAGTATAAAGTCTGATGCATCTGTTTCTACAACCGTCTCTAGACCTGGTTGATAGATTTTAAGTACTGGTTTCTAGGTAAATAACTCCTTAATTCTCTTAAACAGTTCTTATTACTCCTTTCCCCATACCTATAGTTTGTCTTTTTTTGTTAGCCGCGTAAATGGCTTAACGTTTTATAACCATTATGCTATAAACCTTCTACAGTAATTGCAAAACCCTAGAAACGATCTTAACTGCGTAACGTTCTCTAGTTCTTGCCAATTTACTATAGCCTCGATCTTCTTTAGATCTATACTAAGTTGGCCTAGTTTAATAATAAATCTAATAAAATTGGTCTTCCTAGTAAAGAACTCATATTTTTTAATTGCTACTAGCATCTGTTCTTCTTGTAGTCTCTTTAAGACCCACTTAATATATTCCCTATGTTCTTCCTCACTCTCTAAGTAGATAATAATGTTGTTAAGGTATACCATAATAAATTTATCTAGGTGTTCTCCTAATATACTATTAATTCGCTTTTGGAATATTGCTAGTGCGTTTATAAGCCCGAATTGCATAACTAATAGCTTATATAGTTCTTCCTTTAACCTAAAGGCTGCCTTCTATTTATTACCTTCCTTGATTCTAATCTGGTGATATACCTATCTTAGATCTATCTTTATAAAGATCTTTACGTTGCCTATCCTATCTTAGATTTTACTAATTAAGGGTAAAGAATATCTATCCTTCCTAGTAATGCTGTTTAACTGTCTATAGTCTATACATATCCTAAGTTTTCCGTTTTTCTTTAGGATGAATAATACTGGATATCCTACTAATAACTGCAATGGTCTAATATATCCCTTTTATAAGTTCTCCTAGATAAACTCCTTAAGCGCTACTAACTCTATTTTAGTAAGCTTGTAGATTAGAAAGAACTTTAGACTTATTCCTTCTTTTAATTCTATCTTATAGTCCTAAGCTGCATGCTCTAATAACTTTTCACTCTCTGGTGACTATAACTTTTTACTATACTTGTGGTATCTCTTTGGTATATAACTTAAGCCTCACTTAGTCTCTTTATATATCGCTCCAACTTAGTACTATACCAACTTGGTTTGCTATCGCACTTTGCGTTATTATATATCCTTAATATTAACTTAACCTATAACCTAATCGATCTTTGGATTATACTCCTATAACTAAGGCATTCCTAGTATTGCCTTGTCCTGTCCCAACAGTAGGATATTAAAAGACATTCTAACTGGTCTCCCTTTAATAGTTATCTAAATAGGTCCTATTTTAAGATTAATAATACCTCCTCTATAGGCTATCTAATCTCCTAAAATTATTATAAGTGGATATAGGTGTTCCTTCTGTCTATATGGTAACCCTATCCTTTCCACTACCTTTGGTAATATATGGTTCCTTATTGCTCTACTATCTACTAACGCTTTAAACTGCTAATCTTGCCATTTAGCTCTTAAATTTAGGTGTTGTTTTTAAATTCCTTTAAGGGTCTAAGGCTCTAATACTGGTTCCCTTTAGTCCTATACGCCTCCCCTTTTCCTAACTGTTAGCTGCTTGATCCTGCCTATACTTAGTCTAACTTTAGCTAATACTTAGTTTATTTCTTTTCCTCTATATGCTATAGACAAGTGTTCTCTAGGCACTCCTACCACTGTTATCTATCTAGGCATTCTTCCGTAAGGAATCTTCCTGGTTAAAGTGTTAAGTCTTCTTAACTTTATACTTCTACTAGGTGCCAACTATATATATACTTAACGTTCCTAAACCACTTTTTCTCTGGTGCCTAATATATTCTTACTAGGTACTTCTGGTTCTTGTCTTTAAATACTCTATGTATATTACATATATTATCCATATAAGCTATCCACAATAGTGTATAATGCGCTATGTTTTTTAGGTTAACTCTTAGTTCATCTTTATCCTTAAATTTAAACCTATACTTGGTTAACCTAACTACTGGTATCTCTGCTACGGGTACTAAGATTTATTATTTACTTCTCTAGTCCCTGGACCTCTCTTCTAGGTTTCTTAACGTTATAATTAATGCTCCTTTAATATAACTTATGCGTTTTTCCGTAATAGGTTGGTCTTGGACAACTTTTTTATCTAGCTATATATAAAAGTCTTCCTATTTATTACTGTATTGTTGCCTATACCACTTTCCATATAACTGGTTTAGTGTGTATAGTCTATCTATTAGAAAGTACCTTGTTATTACTATATCGTAATATTCTTTGGTATATCTTTCTTCAAACCTAGTTAGGATATCTAGATCCTCCTCTTATTCTAGTTTATCTAACCACTTTGCCCTAGGTATCCCTGCACTCGGCCTATTAGTAACTCTTTATATAGGTACTCTATCCCTTATACAACCTAGCATAGCTAATCTCTTGTCTAGCTTTTACTCTTACTATACAATGATTTTTATTCTAAACTTATCCATAGTTTCTTGTTTTTTGCGTCTTGTAGCTAGATCCTTATAGTCGTCTTGCTTTTTAATCCTAGTATTAACTGTTTAATCTTTAGGCTAAACACTACGTTTACCTAGGATTGCTAACGTTCTTATTCGTTCTCCGAACTTATAGTTCTTAAACTTGCGTCCTATACTTATTCGTTTGTTACTAAACTAAGTTGCTACCCTTTCCTATTAGTTTTCGTCCGTTGTGGGTTCTTAGGTGTGTTTTATCTCACTTTAAGAATCTTAAGCTTCTCTTATCTCTTCTTAAGAATCTTAAGCCTATAGCCTTTTGCCTTTATTAAGTAATAAGCTAGTACTAGTAGTTGTCTGCTTACTTAGTTTCTTCTAAACGTTACTCCTATTGTCTTATAAAGCGATGGAAATTGTATCCAACGGTATTATAATATCCATTACTGAACCTTGTTTGGTAATGGTCTCAGTCTCTACTTCTATTACGTTATTAAGGTTTAAGTGCTCCCAGTTAGCCTCTTTTTCGTCCTTATTACTGATAATTAATAAGTACTCTAACTCCATTATCATTACTGCTAATCTTTGTCCGTATATTGCTGTGACACCTTAATCTAGATTATAGAGTTAATCTTATTCTTTGTCTAACTCTCTGGTTCCTTAGAGTCCTTTTAACTCTAGCTTTTATGGCCAATAGCTTACGCCGTACTTAGCGTCCTTATAAATTTGGCATGCGTTGTTGTAATAATACGCAAAACTGTTAATTAAACACTCTTTTGTTTCTTATAGTGCACTATTGTCCCTCTGTACGTACGTGCCGTCTGCTAGTCTGGTTCCCTTTACCGCATAGTTACTCTAATTACCTCTATAGTCTCTGGCGAAATAACCCTGTTTTCCGCAATTTATGCAAGCTCTATCTTTAAACTATCTTTCTTGCTATAGAGTCCGCCTAAATGTCTTCTACTGCTAAAATCCCTGGTTTGGCCTCTGCTCCTTAGTCCTTTAATTACTTAATCCTTAACCTCTAGGTTTCCATAGTTTCTTTTCCCATCTTTAGGTTTCTTTGGTACTGCTTAGGTCCATTGGCTCTGCGCCATTCTATAGTTTTTAACTCTATATCTGTCGTTGCGTACTCTGCGCCTTATATAACTATAGAACTCTATCTTACCCTCTCTTAGCTTGTTCCCTTTAGTAGATTCTATTATTAATCTTTATTAACTAATCTATTAACTCCCTTAGAGTATCCGCATCTTCCATTAGAATAATTGCGTCCTAGACTTTAGCCTTAAGTCCCTATTTATACTGTGCCATAAGCGCCTTATTATTCCACTTAACCTATATAGCTAGTGTTTAAAACTGCGTTATATACTTAATTGCTAAAGTGCGTTATACTAAGTTTTAAAGCTTTTGTTCCGCTGTGGTTATAGCCTCTAGGTCTCTAAACATCTGCGTTAGTTGCTCTACGAACCCGTTCCAACTAGCAAATATATACCATACATCCTGGTTAGTAGTTGTTATGCCATTAGCCTATATTTCCGTGAGATATGGCTTAAACTACTTAAGTACCCTCCCTGTTAGGAACAATCCTGTATAGGCTACTTGGTCTAACAATGTTGCTAACTTCGCTCCTTTCTGTACTACCTTAAAGTGCATCTGCGTAAGAAATCCCTTGAGCTTTAACTTTTCTCCTAAGAATTGTTTGATTAAAGGTAACTTGACCTTTACTACTCCAATTCTATTAATGCGTTCTTTAAGTATCCTATTATTGTCTTGTAAGTAATTAACCATTTCTTATAACTGACCTCGCGTAACCACTTAAGAATCCCCATCGTCTATACTGGTATCACCTGGCCCTGAGGTTATAGCTCCCGTTAATGCCGTCGTAACTAGTGCTGCTCTTAGTGGCATATTATTTGAGTTTGTTCCAATACCGTAACCTTAGTAGTAAATGTGTAACGGAACCTTGTAGCTTAGACTATAGTAGGTTCTGTTATTGGGCTGGGTATATAGGTACGACAAAAATAACAACGTAATAACAACTGGTGGAGTGGTTGCCTAACAGATTAACTCCAATTGTATTCTAAGATTCACTACAAGGAGAGAACTATCTACGGTAGGGACTAAGGTCCTTTAAATACACAACTATACTCCTAAGAAATCCTCTCTTGTATGTAAGGTACGTGTTGTCTATATTAAACGTAATGTCCCTTCCATTTAATATAGTTAATACGTTCAACACCACGTGACCTTGGTTACCATTTCTTGTTATATAGTTCCACCGGATCTATCCTGGACCGTGCCTATATTAACCAACTAGCTTCCGCCAACTCCTCTCTAAGTAGTCGTAACATCGTACTTAAAGCGTCCATAACACTAAAAGCTAGAGATAATAGCCAGCATTTCTTTATTATAGATATAGTAGTTCAGCTTAGCATCTATTATAGTCTTTAAATAGTATATAATAGGGTGCTATTCTCTGTCTAGTTACTTTTAGGAAAAAACACCGGCTATTGCACTGTCTAAGGCATTAGTTTCTAACATTAAGGGCCGTTCTAGGTTAAAGTGGGCAAGTAGGGGAGCTAATACCAGCCGCTTTTTAAGCTTATTAAAGGCCTGTATATATATGGCGTTAAAGTGGAATAGCTGGTCTTTTCTAGTAAGGCAGTTAAGAGGCCAGGCAATTCTGCTATAGTTCTTAATAAAGCGTTAGTAGAAGTTACAGAAACCTAAAAATAATTATACCCCCTTTATAGTCCGTGGGGGTGTCTACTAGTTAATTATAGCTGTTTTCTCTAGGTTGGCCTTAATTCCGTCTATACTAATAATAAAACCTAGGTACTTTATACGCTTAACACTAAATTCTAACTTCTTAATATTGGCCTAGAGATTAGCCTTGCGGAGCCGTTATAGGACTTTATGGATATGCTCCTTATATTTTAGCTCGTTCTTAGAGTAAATTATAATATTATCTAGGTAGGCTGTATAGAAGTTATTAAGGTAGTTAAAGAGTATATTATTACGGACGCTTTAAGTACAATGTTATAACTACTTGAAGAAGAGCTGGCGAAAGCTAGTTAGTTAATATAGGCACGGTCCAGGATAGAGCCGATGAAACTATATAATAAGGAATAGTAGCCAAGTCACGTAATAAGCTCTGTAAGCTCTATAAGCTCTATAAGGTCTGTTACGTACCTTATGTACCTTACATACCTTACATAGCAAAGGGATTTCTTAGGCGTATAGTTGTGTATTTAAAGGACCACAGTTCCTACCCAGATAGTTTTCTCTTTATAGTAAATCTTAGAATATAATTAGAGTTAATCTGTTGGGCAACCACTCCACCAGTTATTATTATGTTATTGACTTATTATTTGTACTTATATACCCAGCCCATTAACAAGCTTACTATAGTTCTTGCTATAAGGTTCTGTTATGTATTTACTACTAAGGTTATAGTATTAAAACGTAAGAGAAGTTAAATAATATGCCACCTAAAGCACTAGTTGCAATAATATTAACGGCAGTAACTACCTTAGGATTAGGAGATACCAGTATAGCAGATATAGACTTATAGTTAATTATAAGAGGTTAGTTATAGAAAATGGTTAATTGCTTATTAGATAATAATAGGATACTTAAGGAACGCATTAACGGAATTAGCGTAGTAAAGGTTAAGCTATCGTCAATTAAACAATTCTTAGGAGAAAGGTTAAAACTTAAAGAATTCCTTATATAAATGCACTTTAAGGTTATATAGGAAGGAGTAAAGTTGGCAACACCTATAGATCAGGTAGCGTATATAGGATTGTTCTTAATAGGAAGGGTATTAGAATGGTTTAAACCTTATCTTATAGAAATACAAGCTAGCGGTATAACAACTACTAACTAAGACATATAATTTATATTTACTAGTTAGAATAGGTTTGCGGAGAGACTAATACAAATGTTTAGAGACTTAAAAGTATTAACTATAGTAGAACGGAAGCTTTAAAACTTAGTACAACATTCTTTAGTAATTAAGTATATAATATAATTTTAGATACTTATAATATAGGTTAAGTAGAACAATAAGGCGCTTATGGCATAGTATAAATAGGGACTTAAGGCTAAAGTCTAGGACGTAATTATCCTAATAGAAGATGCGGAAAGTCTATAAGACTTAATAGATTAGTTAATAAAGATTAATAATAGGATCTATTAAAGGGAATAAGCTAAGAAAGGGTAAGATAGAGTTCTATAGTTATATAAAATATAAAGCACGCATTAGTAAATATAAAGCTAAAAACTATAAAATGGCGCAGAGTTAATAGACCTAAGTGGTACTAAAGAGTCTAAGAGATAGATAAAGAAACTATAGAAACCTAAAGGTTAAGAATTAAGTAATTATAGGACTAAGAAGCAGAGGCTAAACTAGGGATCTTAGCAGCAGAAGATGTTTAGGCGGACTTTATAATAAGAGAAATGGTTTAAAGATAGAGCTTGCATAAATTATAGAAAATAAGGTTATTTTGCTAAAGACTATAGAGGTAGTTAGAGTAACTATGCAGTAAAGGGCACTAGGTTATTAGAGTATAATAATATAGATATAGGGATATTACATAGGACTAAGAAGTGTTTAATTAAACACTTTATATTTTATTATAATAACGCATACTAAATTTATAAGGACACTAAGTATAGTGTAAGCTATTAGCTATAAGAGCTAAAGTTAAAAGGGCTTAAAGAAACTAGAGAGTTAGACAAAGAATAAGATTAACTCTATAAGCTGGATTAAAATATTATAGTAATATACGGATAAAGATTAGTAACCATAATAATGGAGTTAGAGTACTTATTAATTAATAATAATAAGGACGAAAAGGAGGCTAATTAGGAGTACTTAAACCTTAATAATGTAATAGAAGTAGAGACTAAAACCACTATAGAATATAGATTAGTAATGGGTATTATAACACTATTAGATATAATTTCCATTACTTTATAAGACGGAAGGAGTAATATTTAAAGATAATTAAGCAAGTAGATAACTGCTAGTGCTAGCTTACCACTTATAAAAGGTAAAAGGCTATAGGTTTAAGATTCTTATAAAGAGATAAAAAAGGCTCTAGACTTGTAAAATATAATAAGGACAGCTTAAGAACCCACAATAGACAAAAACTAATAGGAAAAGGCAGTGACTTAGTTTAGTAATAAATAAATAAGTATAGGACGCGAGTTTAAGAACCAAAAGTTTAGAGAATAAATAAGAACGTTAGTGGAAAGCTAAGATTTTAATAAATAAATAAGGACTATAGCAGTTCTAGGTAAACACAGTATTTAGCCTAAAGATTAAAAAGTTAATACTAAGATTAAGAAGTAAGGCGACTTTAAGGATCTAGCTGTAAGACGTAGAAAACAAGAAACTATGGATAAGTTTAGATAAAGAATTATTATATAGTAAGAGCAAAAGCTAGATAAAAGGTTTATAGTAGGTTATATAAGGGACAGAGCACCTATATAAAGAGTCACTAATAGGCTTAGTATAGGGACACCTAGGGTAAAGTGGTTAAATAAACTGGAACAAAAAGAGGACCTAGATATTCTAGTTAGGTTTAAAAAAAGACACACTAAAGGATATCATAACGCAGTAATAACAAAGTACTTTCTTATAGATAAATTATATACACTAAACCAGTTATATAGAAAGTAGTATAGATAATAATATAATAATAAATAGGAAGACTTTTATATGTGGTTAGATAAGAAAGTTATCTAAAACTAACCTATTACGGAAAAACATATAAGTTATATTAAAGGAGTATTAATTCTAATATTAAGGAACCTAGAAGAAGGATCTAGGGACTAGAGAAGTAAGTAATAAATCTTAGTATCTATAGCAGAGATACTAGTAGTTAGGTTAACTAGGTATAGGTTTAAACTTAAGGATAAAAATAAGTTAAGAGTTAACCTAAAACATACAGCGCATTATATACTATTGTGGATAGCTTATATAGATAATATATGCAATATATATAGAGTACCAAAAGATAAGAACTGGAAATACCTAGTAAGGATATATTAGGCACTAGAGGAAAAATAGTTTAGAGATGTTAAGTATATATATAAATGGCACCTAGTAGAAGTGTAGAGTTAAGGGGACCTAATACTTTAACTAGGAAGATTCTTTATAAAAGAATGCCTAGATAAATAATAGTGGTGGGATTGCCTAGAGAATACTTATCTATGGTATATAGAGGAAAAGAAATAAACTAAGTATTAGCTAAAGTAGGACTAAGTATAAATAGGATCTAGTAGCTAATAGTTAGGAAAAGGGGAGGCCTATAGGACTAGAGGGAACTAGTAGTAGAGCCTTAAACCCTTAAAGGAATTTAAGGACAACACCTAAACTTATAAGTTAAGTGGTAAGATTAATAGTTTAAAGTATTAGTAGATAGTAGGGCAATAAGGAACTATATATTACTAAAAGTAGTAAAAAGAATGGGGTTACTATATAGACAGAAGGAATACCTGTATCTACTTATAATAATTTTAGGAGATTAAATAGCCTATAAAGGAGGCATTATTAATCTTAAAATAGGACCTATTTAGTTAACTATTAAAGGGAGACCAGTTAGAATGTCTTTTAATATCTTACTATTAGGAAAAAACAAGGCAATACTAGGAATGCCTTAGTTATAGGAATATAATCTAAAGATTAATTAGGTTACGGGCCAGGTTAATATTAGAAATACTTAATAATATAAAGTGCGGCAGCAAACCAAGTTAGTATAGTACTAAGTAGGAGCAATATATAAAGAGACTAAGCGAAGCTTAAGTTATATACTAAAGAGATACCACAAGTATGGTAAAAAGTTATGGTTACTAGAAAGTGAAAAGCTATTAGAGTATATAGTATAGGACTATAAGATAGAGTTATAAGAAGGAATAAGTCTAAAGTTCTTTTTAATCTATAAGCTTACTAAAACTAAGTTAGTAGCGCTTAAGGAGTTTATTTAGGAGAACTTATAAAAGGGATATATTAGACCATTATAGTTATTAGTAGGATATCCAGTACTGTTTATCCTAAAGAAAAACAGAAAACTTAGGATGTATATAGACTATAGATAGTTAAACAGTATTACTAGAAAGGATAGGTATTCTTTACCCTTAATTAGCGAAATCTAAGATAGGATAGGCAACGTAAAGATCTTTATAAAGATAGATCTAAGGTAGATGTACCATTAGATTAGGATTAAGGAAGGTAATAAATGGAAAGCAGCTTTTAGGTTAAAGGAAGGACTATATAAACCATTAGTTATGCAATTTGGGCTTATAAATGTACCAGCAATATTCTAAAAGCGAATTAATAGTATGTTAGGAGAACACCTTAATGAGTTTGTTATAGCATACCTTAATAACATTATTATCTACTTAGAGAGTAAGGAAGAATATAAGAAATATATTAAATAGGTTTTAAGGAGACTACAAGAAGAACAGATGCTAGTAGCAATTAAGAAATACAAGTTCTTTATAAGAAAGACCAATTTTATAGGATTTATTATTAAACTAGGAAAAATTAGTATGGACCTAAAGAAAGTTAAAGCTATAGTTAGTTAGCAGGAACTAGAAAACGTTATATAGTTAAGATTGTTCCTAGGGTTTTGCAACTACTATAGGAGGTTTATAGCATAATGGTTGAAAAGTATTAAGCCATTTACGCGGTTAATAAAGAAAGAGGAACCATAGGTTTAGGGTAGTAAGTAGAAGAAGCTGTTCTAAGAACTAAAAGAGTTGTTTACCTAGGAACTAATCCTTAAGATCTATTAACCAAAGTTAGATATAATTGTTAAGATAGACGCATTAGACTTTATACTAGGAGTATATTTGCTATAAAAGCATTAGGACGCATAGCATCTAGTGGCGTATTATAGTTAAAAGATAATACTACTAAAACTAAACTATAACATCTATAATAAGGAGTTGTTAGGTATAGTTGCAGTATTAAGGGAATAGAGAGTATTCTTACAAGGTACAGAGAAACCATTTATAGTTAAGATAGATTATAAAAACCTTACAGGATTCCTAATAACAAAGGAACTCAACTAAAGACAGGTTAGATAGGTGGAAATGCTTACAGAATACTATTTTAAAATTTAGTATACTAAGGGTATAGATAACACACAAGTAGATGCTCTAAGTAGAAAGGCTAAACTATAAAATAATAAGAAGCCATTAGGGGCTTTATTGCGAAAGGATTAAGATAAATTAATTAGGTATAATTACCTAAAGATTATAGCAACTAAGGAAAGTTAGATCCATAAATTACCAGAGAGTAACTGGGCATAAAGAATTTAAAAGGTATAGGTAGAGGATCTAGAGTTAGATTAGTATAAGAATAGAGAAGCAACTTATATTCCAAGATCTATAGTAAAAGAGTTTATTAAGTTATTCTATAAGGGACTAACTTAAGAACACAACGGAGCTATAGGCTTAGTGTTAAGACTTTAAAAGAAGTATATTATTTAAGGAATTTAGGGACTAGTAAGACAAGTTATAAAAGAATATCTAGATTGTTAAAGAAACAAACTAATAAGGCATAGGCTATATAGAGGGCTATAACCTATTAAAATACTAGAACGACTATAGGAAGTTATATTATAGGACTTTATTATTAAGTTACTAAAGTTAAAAGATCCTATTATAGGACAAGATCATAACATAATCTTAGTAATAGTGGATAAGCTTATAAAGTAGGGATACTTTATAGTATGTATAGAAGAAGTGTTAGCAGAAGATATTGCTAAAATCTATATTAAGGAAGTGTTTATAAGGCATAGAGCACTAAATAAGATTATATTAGACCAAGATCCAAGATTTATAGTAGTATTTTAGGAAGTGTTTCTGGCAGAATAAGGAGTTTGCGCAGTAACCTCTATAGTGTATTATCCGCAGACAGATGGATAGATAGAAAGGTTAAACTAGACACTAGAACAGTATCTAAGATATTATATTAATCACGCATAGAATAATTAGGTATTGTTATTACCAGTTATATAGTTTATATATAATGCAACACTATAAGAAGGAATAGGGACATTACCATTTAAGGCAAATTATGGGTATAAGCTAAGAATATTATTATTGCCACATTAAGTAAGGAAAATAAGTAGCACAGCTAAGCAAAGAATGGAGACTTTAATAAATCTTTATGCAGACCTTAAGGAAACAGCTAAACTAGTATAAGAGCAAATAAAAAGGTACTATAATGCTAAGAGATCTAAGGGACCAGATCTTAAAAAGGGAGATAAAGTGTGGCTACTACACAAAAATTTTAAAAGTTAATAACTAAGTAAGAAGCTAGACTATGTCAGACTAGGACCTTTTAAAATTAAGCAGAAATTTTTATTAGTTATGTATAAGTTAAACCTACTAGCTTTTTATACATCCCTAGCCTATATAGGGAGAGCAGTAAGAGAAAAGATACTAAAACAGTGGAAAAATAACTGGCAGCAGAATAAGAATAAAGGAAAACACTATACTAGGATCTGTAAAGGAAGCCATTCCTTTTCTCTAAAAGCCCCTAAGGATAAATATCCTAAAAGGCTACAATCAGCTTT